>MWVY01000046.1_pt1 | contig 26961 bp, 18 predicted proteins | sample 1047251 | NCBI WGS metagenome assembly MWVY01 (sample SAMN06349983, study PRJNA376086) | soil metagenome | isolation source: MS7-5 sample Antarctic (ecotone) soil | place: Antarctica | collected 2015-01-13
CTTGCGCGGAGGAGGCGTGGGAGGCCTACCGCTGTGGCTCCTTGCCCATCGGCGCGGTCGTCACCGATGCCCACGGTAACGTCCTCTCCCGTGGGCGCAACCGCATCCACGAACGCTCCGGCCCGTCTGGGGCCGTCTTCGACCACAAGCTCGCCCACGCCGAACTCAACGCCCTGCTCTTTCTCGACCACCGCGAGAACGATCCCCGCGCCTGCGTCCTGTGGACCACCACCGAGCCCTGCCCTTTGTGCGCGGGGGCGGCCCGCATGACCGACGTAGGGGGGCTGCGCTACGCCTCCAGGGAGCCCTGGGGCGGCTCGGCGGCCATGTTCGGGGCGGTCCCCTACCTGAAGCGGGGGGACGTCCGCGTGGTGGGCCCCGAGGACAAGCAGCTGGAGGGGGTGCTCGCCGCCCTACAGGTGGAGCGCTTCCTGCGCCTGGGGCCCGAGATCCTGGGGCGCTTCCTACGGCTCTACGGGGAGGTTATGCCGGAAGCCACCGAGGCGGGCCGGAGGCTGCACCGGTCGGGGGCCTTGCGGGAGATGGGCCGCGAGGGGGCCCCCGTTTCCGAGGTGTTGACGAGGGTGGGTGAGGAGATCACCTCGGCCGCATAGGCGCCCATCCGGTCCCCGGACTTCGGAGAAGGCCCCTTCCACGCACTCCGGTGAATAGAGCGCGAAGATAGGCTATCCAGCCCTTGCGCCGCTCTCCTCCCCGGGCGTAGGCTGGGGGCATGGACGACAGGAACGGCTCCTTCTTGCTACCGCAAGATCTGGGCATAGGGAAGCTATACGAGGCCGTCAGGGACGCGGTCGTGGTCGCCGACGCGCACACGGGAAGGATCGTCCTGTGGAACCCGGCGGCCTCCAAGATCTTCGGCTATTCGCGCTCCGAGGCCCTGGGCCTGTTCGTCGAGGCGCTGATCCCCCGGCACCTCAGAGACCGGCATAGGGCCGGCCTGGCCCGCTACCGGCGGACCGGCACCGGGCGCTACGTGGGCTCCGATACGCCCCTAGAACTGCCAGCCCTCCGCAAGGGGGGGGAGGAGATCCGCATCGAGTTGTCCCTGAGCGCCGTTGGTCCGGCCGACCACGAGCCAAGCGGCGGCCACTACGCGCTGGCCATCATACGCGACGTCACCGAGCGCAAGCGGCTCGAGGAGAGGCTCGCGTACCTCGCCTACCACGACGAGCTCACCGGGATGGCCAACAGGGCGTCCTTCCTCGAGCGCCTGGAGGGGGCGATCGCCCGGGCCGACCGGGAGGGGTCGGGGGTGGCGATCCTCTACCTGGACCTCGACCGCTTCAAGGAGGTCAACGACTCCTTCGGGCACGGCGTGGGCGACGAGCTGCTCAAGGCGGTGGCCGAACGCCTGCGAAGGGCCATGCGCTTCGAAGCGCACAGCGTCGCGAGGCTCGGGGGCGACGAGTTCTGCGCGATGCTCGAAGGGGCGGCCGACGCCGGAAAGGCCGAGGACGTCGCCGCCCGGGTGGCCAAGCACTTGGCCGGCCCCTACTCGGTGGGCAGGCACGAGGTGTCCTCCGTGACGGCCAGCGTCGGGGTGGCGGTCAGGCCCCCCGGCGCGGGAACCTCCGCCGGGCAGCTCCTGCGGGAAGCCGACTGGGCGATGTACCAGAAGAAGGGGCGTGCCCGATAGGGGTCAGCCACAAACTTCTGAGACCCCCCTACGCCCGAAGTTCGGAGAACGACCCTTCCACGCTGTGAGTATCCTGGAGAATGGCCGGTCGGCGCCCCCGTCTAGGGGGACGCCGACGCCGAGGAAGCTAGTCGAGCAACTCGCCGAGGTGCCGATCTATCTGCGGCATGTAACCTTCATCGACACCGAACAGCCCCAGGTGCCCGGCCACACTCTCGACGACGCGCAGCTCACTGTTGGGGACGAGCTTCTGCTCGGCGGCACAGTCGCGCGGGGGGAAGAACATGTCCTCGCTGATGGGAATGACGAACGTCTTGGCCGTGACGCGCCCAAGAGCCGCCGCGAGGTCGCCTTCAGTGTGACGGCTCACGTCCCCCCGCTGCCACTTCCACGCCATGCATAGGAGGTCGTTGGGGTCCCTCACCTGGAAATAGGGTTCCATAAACCCGACCTGAAAGTCGTCCGCCGATGCAAAACCGAGTGCCCTCCAATGCTCTTCCTTCCAAAACTCCGTCGAGAACCCCATGACCGACCAAATACGCGCCTGCCGGGCAAGTCCCGCGCGCAAGTCCGAGGAGGATTCGTACCAGCCGCCTTTAAACGCGGGATCAGAGGTGATGGTCTCGATGAGGGTCTGAGTGTAGATGAAATCGTGCGGGGTGTTCTTCGCCGTCCCGGCTATCGGCGCGGCCCGCTTCACCTTCTCTGGGAACCGGACGGCCCACTCGTACGTCTGCTGCGCCCCCATGGAGCCGCCCGTAACAAGCTGCAGCTCTTCGATGCCGAACTGCTCGCGCAAGAGTTGCTCCTGCGCTCGTACGTCATCCCCTATTCTGACGTGTGGGAACCGGGCCATCGCGTGCGGGCCTTCGGTGTTGTGGGGCGAGGAGGAGAGGCCATTGCCGATCTGGTTGATGACGACGATGAAGTACTCTTCCGGGTTGAGCGCGTGCCCGGGGCCGATGTAGACGTCCCGCATCATCTGGTGCGTCCCCGAGTACCACGTCGTGACCAGGATGGCGTTGTCCTTCGCCTCGCTGAGCTCCCCGAACGTCGTGTACGCGAGCTTGCAATCCCGCAACGTGTGGCCTTCTTCGAGCACGAAATCACCCAGATCGAACATCTCGTAGGGGCCTTGCACCTCGGGCGAGTAATGAGGATTCTCGATCATGTCGGACCTCCCTCAACGCCGTGAACGACACCAAGATGCGTAGACAGCATTCGTTTGGCCTCCTTGTTCCCACCCTCCCTACCGGAGCGTTTGCACCTAATGTAACAAAACCGCGGGGTCGATGCTACTTCTCATAAGGCATAATGGGCGAACTTCGGAGAACCCCCTCAGCCCGAAGTTCGCGGAACACGTCTTCCAAGAGGTTCGGCGAATAGAGGCGCGGATCTCGCCTAAGGTTCTACTTGCGCTTGAGGTACGGAGAGAGGGTGATTCATATTGTAACGACAAGTTTTGCGTGTAAGAGTGGAACAAAGGCGGGAGGATACCCCGCCATCCTGGAAAAAGGCAAACCTGCCGCGAGGCGGGGGCGCAAAGCCTAAGGGCCTCTCCTGGAAGAGGTGGCCGGGTTGCCGAAGGGAGCCATCGTGATTTTCTCACCCACATAGGCAACGAACGCATCAACAAGACATCGGTGGCCCCGACGGCGTTGCCGCTCCTCGGGGCCTAGATCTATAGACGTGCTACATGGGGGGGAATACATGAATCTACTCGCTATTTTGCGCCCCGTTTCCCGGGCAAGCAAGAACGCTCTCGTATCCCTGCGGGTTGGAACAGGAGCGCTCTTTGACGCGTCGGGCGACGCCAAGAGGGGAGCCACCTCAAGGAGGACCGCGAAGGTGTATGTGCCGACGGCTAGAGGAGGGGGGGTCACGCTTCGGGTTGCGTTGATCGTGTCGGCCGTCTTCCTTGCGTTGGGCGTCGCCGGGTCGGTGTCGATCTCCAACGCCTCGGGGGCGAGATCCGAGCCCAGCCCGACCACCCCCGAAGACCCGAACAAACTCGAGGGGGTGGAAGAACGCGTCCTGAACGAATCACCTAAGAACCCCTACCACCAGGTGGTGGACGACTCCGACGCCCGGAACTTCAAGGCGGAGGGCTACCGTGGTGGGCAGGCGGCCGGGAACGCTTTTGGTGAGGGCTATGCCGTCGCCACGGACAAATCCGGTGCCGCCTCCTTCAAGATGAAGGTCCCCGAGACCCGCTACTACTCCGTGTGGGCCCGCTGGCCGGCGGGCGGCGAGAATGCAGAGGCGGTGCGCATGGGCATCCCTTCGGCGGACGGCATGAAGTGGGAAGAGGTGGACCAGAGCAAGGACGGCGGCATGTGGGTCAGGATCGGCGCCTACGAGATGCAGAAGGGCCAGAGGGACATCCTGCTCGAGTCCGGCGGTGGCAGGGCGGTGGCAGACGCCGTCATGATCGTGGGCGACGCGCTCGTCGGCAAGGACGGCCGCACGGCCAGCGTCGCCGACCCTTACGACTTCGCCGCGGATAAGGAGGACCGGAGCCCCTACGCCTCCGAACCCCTCTCCAGAAGCTCGATGACCACGAAGGCGGGTGGGCCGACCGGCGCGGACGTCGTGCGGATTGCCAGGAGGCACCTCGGTACCCGCTACGGCTACAACCGCTGCGCCAACAACGTGCGGGAGGATTGCTCCTGCCTCACGAGGCTCGTGTACAGAGCCTTCGGCCAGAAACTGCCCGACTCACCCGTCTTGCAGTGGCGGATGAATGCGGGCAGAAAGATCAACAAGAAGGCAAACCTCCGCCGCGGCGATCTGGTCTTCCACGACCTGAACCGGGACGGGCTCAACGACCACTACAAGGACCACGTCAGCATCTGGGCCGGCAACGGGAACATCGTCCACGCCTCGAGCTATTTCGGGCGGGTGGTCGTGAGCGAAGAGAGGTACCTCGACGGTTTCTGGGGAGGCAAGAGGTTCGGGTTGCGCTAGAGAGCCACGAGGCGCTGCGGGCGCCAGGGGAACGGGGCACGCAGCGCTTACACTGCGTCGGCCCGGTCCAAGGGGTCCTGCCAATAAGGGGGCGGGGTACCGGCGAAGGTGATAGGTCGAGGAAGGGCGGCTCCCTGGAGGGGGATAATACGCCGCCCTTGCCTCTCCCCCAATCTACCAGCGAAGTTCGAGGATCGGGTTAAGGCCCGGTAACAATTCGGTAAAGAAGCGGGTATCGGCCGGGGCCACAAGGATACTCTTCCCGCGGTGCTTGGGGCGATAGTACCGCGGGGCGACGCAGGATCACGTCCGAACTCCTCAGAAGGCTTCAAAGGGGAAGTTCCGAGAATGCCTATTCCCCGACGTAGGGTGAATAGGGACGGCGCGAAGGATTTAACTGCCGATTTCCGGCAAGTGCTTCCTCAAGGCCGACAGCATGGATCCTTGCTCATCGGCGGAGGCGAGCCTCTTTACGAGTTCCGGCATGCTCTTACGCGCGAACCCGAACTGGGGCTCGATCTTACCGAGTAGACCCTTGTTGTTATAGAGGCGTAGCGCGCGAGCGTAGTCACGTTCGTCTATCACCTGGTCGATCTCGCTCACGGTTTCGTCGTAGATTACCCCGACTTTGATCGAGGAGGTCAAGGTATCGAGTGCGGTGGTGAGATCCGCCTTGCCGCGAGCCTTCGCGTTAAAGTACTTCAGGCGCCTCTCTATCTTGGCGGTGGATATAGACGATACCAGCGCTTCGCGATCCTGGCCCATCTCGCGGAAAACGATGTCCTTAGCCTTGTATAACATCTCCGGGAGGTCGTCCGCGAATCCGAGGTGATCCGCGACGGCCCGCAGCACCCCCTCGGTGAGGAGTACGTTCTCTATTTCGGACTGTTCGAGCACGGACACGCCCATGCCCTCAAGCCATTCGACCTCCGCGTCGTCCCTAAAGTCCCTGTCCACGATGCCGCGGCATGCATGATCGTGTAGGTGCTTCAATGCGGCGAAGGAGCGAGTGGCCTGGATGACGGCGTAGGCGTTGCCGCAGGGGGCGACCGTAAAGTCCGGGTAGGCTTTCTGGAAGAGCGAGTATTCGAGGCCCCCCCTGTCCCCCTCACAGAACAGTACCGACTTGCGCCCCCCCAGAATTTCGAGGTAGAGCTGTTCGGGTATGCCATCTGCGTCCTCGACCACGTGCCAGTCCCAATTCGTGCCGTCGTAGCTTTCTTGCCAAATCTTCGTCGCGGCAATCCTGGAGGCAGCGAAGTCCAAATCGTGGGTGAGGTACACGAAGAGGCAGTCCGGTCGCTTGGCCTCTATGGCGTCCCACAGGCGCGCTTGTACCGACCTGTGCAGGTGCAGCTCCGGCTCGTCGATCAGCAGGATTCCGTCCTCGGGAGCCGAGAGCGATTGCCCAATCAGGTAGAAGACGACGCGCTCGCCGTCGCTCATGTCGGTGGCGGCGTAGACCGCATTGGGATCGCCGCCGGGTGCGGCCTGAAATCTGTTACCGGTTATTTCTAGCCTTCTCTGAGGCAGCAGCCTCTCCCAGATACGCTTGACTACATCCAATTTGGTCTCCGGGGGGTCGACTCGGTCGCCTGTTTCCTTAGACGCTCGCCGGTACGCGGTGCTCTGTTCGTAGTCCTCCGCCACCAAGTATTCGAGGAGCCTGCCAAAGTCGTCTAGAAGGTAGGTGCCTGGTTTTCGTCCCCACCTCGTACCGTTTTTGCTTGCTATGAGTTGTGCTAGTGGGGTACTGGAGTCGTACCCGTAGCTTTCGATGTTGCCGTAAAACAGATGCATCCTCGCATCTTTGGTCATGGCAACCGACGCTACCTCGGGCATGGTCAATGATTTTTGGGCAGATATCCGGTGGACTTTGTCCCGTTGCTCTGACTCGAACTCGATCCAGACGCCCAAGCGGGTCTTGCCGGAGCCGTTCGCGCCGACGACAACGATGGGCCCCTCGCTTCGCACCTCTACGGTCGCTCTGCTGCCCGGCGGCGTGTCCTTCGGGCTCGGCAGGTTCAAGCTGCGTCCTCTGGACTTCGTGTCTGGAACCTCCATGCCAGGAATATTAGCGCCATGTTCCGGGACGCCGCTATCATCACGCTCCGAACGGTCGTTCTCGTCGGTGAAGGAAGCTTCGCTGTATATACCTGAGCTGTTTGGCGCCTCTGCTTGGGGACGAGAGGGCGAACCGGCTGCCCGCGACAATCGGGCGTCTGTGATCTCTGGGCCTTCAAAGTCTCCCGACGGTGCCTCGATCCTGAAGATCAGGTCAGGCAGTTCGTGGGTCCGGGAGTTACCGAGGCCGTCCTCGGTCTCGATGAAATAAGGCCTGTATTCCCCTGACTCTATGCGCTCTGGCACAACGTATGTGAGAGCTACCGTAACCTGTTCTCGGCCATTCCCGTTGCCTTCGAAATCGATCGTTGTCCTGGTACTGCGCTCGTTTTCGAACGCTACCTGCACGGAGCCCACGCCCGACTCATCGCGCAGATCGAGTTCAAGAAGTATCGTGTCTCCCGGTCCGTAGACGGGCACATCCGTCACAGGTTACTCCTCTATCAGATATTAGATTTGTCTTTCCGGGGACATCATTGGCGTACCTCCCTACTCGAACCTGCCGAACATCCTACGCCACCACGGGCGGCGCTGTGCGGCCGTCTCCGGGCTCGTAGCGTGGTCCCGATCCCCTACCCTTCCGGGGTCCGCCTCAGCCTCGACGGGCTCCTCTGAGGATTCGCTGGCGGAGAGCTGCCTCATGGTCACGCTTTGCTGCATGATGATCTGCCTCGCCTCCGCGTGGGCCTGGCGCTCCAGGTCGAGCTGGCCCTCGACGTAGCGCAGCCGGTCGCGCAGCTCGTCCACCAGCGGGTCGTCGTCCGGGGCTTTCGAGTCCCGCCCGGCGTCCAGGTACACGTACCGCCTGCCGTCCGGTCCCTTGTCCGAGTGGATAGTCCCGCGCTGTATCCGCTTGCGTATGGCCTCCACGGACAGCCCGAGCTCCTCCGCGGCCTCCGCCATCGTGACGCGCCGCCCGTTACTTAGTCCGGACACTCGTCCCTCCCGGTCCTCCTCCCCGTCCCGCGCATGGTACAGCAGTCGGGAACGTGCTACCGTGGGGGGGAGCACCGCAGCTCCCCCCCGCTGGGGCCGCGAGCGTCGAGGGCGCGGCGGCCCCTAGACCCCCACCCGTCGTGGTACGGGAGTGGCACGGAGATTCGGGTCAGGCCCCCACCCGTCGTTGGGCAGGAGTAGGGTGATAGTAGGGCGGATCAGGCCGGTTCCCCAGAGCAGCCACGGCAGAGGCCGACGGGGGACGAGTAGCGCCCCCCTCCGGTCCTCTCGGAGAGGTCGCGCACGCTGAACCACCCCCCGCACTCCCGGCAGGTACCGAAGCAGTAAGCTGGGCCCGGGACTATCAGGACCTCTCCGGCGACCTCACCGTGGCAGTCGGGGCAGAGCGGCCACTCCTCCGCCTCGTCCCCTTCCTCGGGCCAGTACACCGTCGGCATAGCGGGCTCCTCGGTCCCGCACTCGCTGCAGATCACCGCAGCGGCCTCGCGGCCTCCAGCTCCTCCGCCGTGCTCCTGCCCCACCGCTTGAGGGCCAGGAGCGCGTACCAGCTCGACCCGTAGCGGTAGAAGGTCGTCAGCCCCCCGAGCTGCCCCCACGTCGCGCACATCGAGGAGTAGGCCTGAGTGTCCGCAAGCCTCACCCTCTCGGCCTCCGCGTGGTCCCTCGCCAGCGTCAGCGGGTGCGGGTAGAGGTAGAGGCCGCCACCCTCTCGGCTCACGACCCGCCCCCGTTCCCGCCGCGGGCCTGCTCCAGCGCCTTGATCGCCTCCGCGAGCGACGCGGGGTTCTCCGTCCACATCCTCGCCAGGGCCTCCGCCAGCCGCCCGAAGCGCTCGTCCTCATGTTCGAGGATCCCATTCAGCGAGGAGTCGGCACCGTCGTCGGGGCGGAACGCGCCGGCGCCTCGCTTCTTCGCCCACCACACCAGCAGCTTGCCCCTGAGCTTGGGGTCGTCGGGGGCGTTGCGTGCCGCCCACTCGCTCACGCGGATCGCCCTGACCTTCGGTTCCCCGATCAGGGCCGTCCTGACCGTCGTGGGCTTGATCCCCAGATCGTCGGCCAGGACCTCCGCGAAACGCTCGTCCACGACCATCTCGCGCATCGAGGGGCGCGCATCCCCATCATGCGTACCCCGTGTCCGGGGTACACTTCGTTGCTCGACCACAGTCTCTCCTTTCATTCGGGTCTGTGGTCCCGCCCCGTTCGGAGTCACCAGCTCCTGCGGGGCTTCTTTCGTCCCTACGGGCTCCCCCGTAGTATGTGTATAGTATAACAGGGTTGTATTGAGTTGTAAAGCGCGTTGACTCGTGTTAGACTGTAGTATGCAACAGTTTGTACAGGAAAGGAGGAGGCGCATGTTGGCAGAGCGGACGAAGCTCATGACCATCGAGGAGGTGGCCGAGTACGTCGACATGCACCCCGAGTCGATCCGCCGCATGGCACGGCAGAAGAGGCTGCCGGGGCGCAAATTAGGAGGGGTCTGGAGGTTCCGGCAGGAGGACGTCGAGAAGGCGATCTTCGGGGACCAGGAGGCCGATGAGAAACCGTAGCAAGAAGAAAGCCCCGGCCTGGAACCCGGGGCTGTTCAGTGACTCCGACCACCCGCCAAAGGATAGGACGAAGACGTGTATATTCTAACACCTTCAACCGAAGGTCAAACTAAGGCTAACCCATGAACGGCCAGAAGCAACGGCCGACAAGATCACGACTGCTGAAGGCGGCGCTGGCGTACGCCGCAGGGGGCAAGCGGGTGTTCCCGGTCATGCCGGGCGGCAAGAAGCCGGTGATCCCGAAGTGCGCGGATGCCAAGGCGCAGGGACTCGTCGGAGACGAGCTCGCAGAACACGCCCTCACCTGCAGCCGAGGCGGGCACGGCCTGCACGACGCAACGACGGACCGGAGCAAGATCCACGCCTACTGGACCAGGTGGCCCGACGCCAACATCGGCATACCGACGGGCAAGGCGTCAGGGATCGTCTCGGTGGACCTCGACGTGTACAAGGCCGACGCGTGGAACCAGGGAGACGTGGAGAGGGAGAAGGGGCAGCTCACCGACACCGCCACGGTGGCGACGGGTCGGGACGGGCTGCAGTTCTGGTACGCGCACCCCGAAGGCGACGAGCTGCCGGGATCGCCAGAGAACACCATCGGCCCGGGGTTCTGCGTCAAGAGTCGCGGCGGTTACGTCGTGGCGCCACCAAGCCGCACGGAAGGTCCCTACCGAACAGTCCTCAAGACGGAGCTGGCGGAGCTCCCAACGTGGCTCATCGACACGCTGAGAGAGCGCGAGGCGTCGAGGCCGGCTTCACCGCGCGGCGGCAACCCTCAACGGGTTGTTGAAGGAGGGCTGATCCCGGAGGGCTCGCGGAACTCGGCCCTGTTCTTCGAGGCGCTGGGGCTGAAGGACGCGGACGCGTCACCGGCGGAGGTCCAGGACAGGCTCCTCGACATCAACGACGCGAGATGTTCCCCGCCCCTAGGAGCCGGCGAGGTAGAGGGGATCGCGAAGAGCGCGTGCCGCTACCCAGTGAGGTCGGGCAACCCGTCTCCGGAGGTCCTTGAGGCGGTAGATCGTCTGGAGTGGTTCTGGTGGTCGCACACCTGGCGGGGCATGGGCGGCAAGACCGACCGGGACGTGATGCGGGTCCTCATAGAGCTGGCGAGGCGCTACGGGCGGCTCCTGGAGGACGGCTCGGTGGCGGTCTCGGCATCAGTGAGGAGCGTGGCGCTGGCCGCGGCGACCCGGTACGCGACGGTATCGGACGGCGCCACTGAGCGCCTCGCCGGGGCGGGGCTGGTCCGCAAGACGGACGCCGGGCGCGGCGCGGCACAGGCGGCGACGTGGGTGCTCTTACCGCAGGCGTCACTACCCCGTAACACACAAGCATCTGCTCCTATAGGAGAGAGTATGCCGTGTGTTACGGACCAGTTACGCCCCCGCCTCTGGGACCTCGAAACGCCGGCGTTCCGCTGGACCGGCCTCGTCAAGAAGGGCCGCGCCGGCGTGCTGTACGCCCTCGAATCCCAGGGACCTATGCGCCTCAAGGAGCTGGCCGGGACGATGGGCTGGGGCAACCACCGCGAGCTGAAGCGCCGCTACGTGGGGCCGCTCAAGGAGCTGGGCCTGGTCGAGGAGCGGGACGGTCTGCTGGGACTCCCCGAGCACCACGCCGAGCGCGTGGAAGAGGTCAGGCGCTCGCCGTACACGACGGTGAGCAGGCGCCGTCGCGAGAGCCGCGACGGGGACCGGACGGTCAGGCGGGTGGAGGAGGTCGAGAACACCGCCTCCGAGGTCGAGCGCGAGGAGAAGGACCTCCGGGTCCACGAGGGGCAGCGTGAGAACTACCGGCTGCACCTGGCGAGCAAGAGCCCGGAGGCCGCCGAGAGCTGCCGAGAGCTGCTGAACGCCTGGGATCGGGAGCGGGAGTCCTCAGAGGCTGAGCCCGCCGGCGAGATCTCCGAGCTGGAGAAGGTCGGGCCTCTGGACCCGGACGGCACGATCCGCAGCGAGGCCGAGGTCTTCGAGATCATGCGCGGCTTCCTCGCCGGTGTAGGATCGGCGGCGTGATGACGGAGCCCCTCGTGGGACCCGGACGAGGTCCGTTTCTCCCGCTTACGAGGACCAACACACCAACCGCTCCGGTCCGGTACGGGAGACGAAGACCTCGCCCTGCTCACGGGGCGTCGGTTATGCGCCGTTGAGCATGTTTATGCTCCCCCACCACATCTGGTGTTGACTACCATGCTTTTCACCGCGCGGTGACGGCCTTCGGGGCGGATTCGGTGTTCCGGCATCCAAGATCGTGCATCCGAACTTCGGAGAATGGTACTTCTAGGACGTTCGTGAATAAGGGCAAGAAGAAGGGCCGGGCTAGAGTAGCCCCGACCCTTCCACGCGCTAGCCTAAGGTACGGTTACTACCTCACGCGCTACTTAGAACTGACCCGGAGGGCACTTAGCGCTGCCCGTCCCTAAGCGCCCATATCAACGATGACGAGCGTCAAAGCCTCTACTATTTCGGGTCGTTGTGTATCTAGGTAGCTTAGCGGGAGGGAGGTATTACGCGCGTCGCCCTAAAGACTAGCTTTGGTACTATTTTTACTTACGAACTTCTCAGAACCCCCCTCGGCGCGAATGTTCCGAGGTAAAGTGGGCGCCAGGGACGGAGGGAGCCAGTGGCGCAACCGGCTACCAGATCTGCTCCATCCTAAGTAGCCGGTTTTCTTGGGGAAGGGCGAAAGGAGGTAACCCGCAAGGCGAACCACTAAGGCGGCGGGGATCATAGGAGGGCGTCCAACTAGGCGCGCCATCGAGGCAAAGTATCGTCGCCGAGTGTGACGGCAACACTAAAAGGCAACACTAAAAACGAGATAAGGGGGAAAAGAGTTGCTAGCCGGAAAGAGGGTAAAACTTAGTCTTTTGTTGGTCTCGGCGCTAATCATGAGCCTTTTGGGGTTGGTACAGACAGCCGCCTGGGCACAAAGCGCGCCACCCGACGGGATCTGCAACGGGGTTTTGAACCAGCTACGAGCGCGCCAAACCGTCGAGCAGAACCTGCTGGAAGCGGCGGCGAGGCAGAATGCGGTGCTGATCACGCAGCTAGAGCAAGAGCGTTCGGTGCTGCAGAGCGAAAGGCAGACGCTCCAGCAGCAGAACACGCAGCTCGAGCAACGGCTTGTAACGTTGCAGGCCGAAAGACAGGCACGCCAGCAGGAGATCGCGCAGCTCAACCCGCAAATTCAGGCAGCGAACGAACGGTTGACGCAGCTCAATCAGCAGATCCAGCAGACCGAGCAGCAAATCCTGGCGGCGAACAATCAGTTGACGCAGCTCAATCAACAGATCCAGCAGACCAAGCAGAAGATCTCGGCGGCGAACAATCAGTTGACCCAGCTCAATCAGCAGGTTGAGCAGAAGCGCGCAATGCTGCAGCAGCTGCAGCAGCAATCAGCAAACAACAAACAAGAGATCGCGCGGCTTCAGCAACAGCTTGCAACGCTGCAGACCCAAAAGCAGACGATCCAGGGGAAGATCACGACCCTTGAGCAACAGCTCGCACCGCTGCAGACCCAGAAGCAAACGATCCAGGGGCAGATCACGCAGAAGGAGCAACAGTTAGCAGCCTTGCAAACCGAAACTGGTAAGAAGAACGGGCAAGTAAAGCAGCTTCAGGATGATATCAACGCCCTGAAAACCCAGCTACAGCAGGTTGAGCAGCAGATCGCGCCGATTGAGCAGCAGATCCTGGCGGCGAACAATCAGTTGACCCAGCTCAATCAACAGATCCAGCAGACCGAGCAGGAGCTTCAGGCGGCCAACGACGAGCAGGCGCGGCTCGATCAGCAGATCGCTCAGCTTGAGCAGCAGATCGCTCAGCTTGACCAGCAGATCCAGCAGGCTGAGCAAGAGGTTCAGCAGCTCGAGCAAGAGCTTGCAACGCAGCAGAACGAACGGCTGGCACTCGAGCAGGAGATCCAGCAGGCTGAGCAGAATCTTGCAACGCTGCAGAACGAGAGGCAGGCGCTCGAGCAGGAGATCGCGGAACTTGGGGGTGAGCTCGGGGTAGCGACCGACGAGCTGGCGCGGGTTGAGCAAGAGATTCAGCAGACCGAGCAGCAAATTCTGGCGAATAACGAACGGTTGGCGCAGCTCGATCAGCAGATCGCGGAGCTCGACAGGCGGATCGAACTTGCGGGCTGTGTCTGAGCCAGCCTAATGTCCTGAAGTACGCAAAGGGCGGTTCGAGCCGATAAGAAGGGCCGGTGTCTAACAACACCGGCCCTTCTTATCCTCTGGCCCTTGCGTTTCCGGGAATCTCTAAAAGGCGGACCTCCGAGAACCCCCTCAGGGCGAAGTTCGATGCTGGCCGGCGTCGCGAAGGCGGCGGGCCTCCCTGGAGGCCGTTTCCGTCACCTCTAGCGCTTCTGATAGCCGCGCCGCCAGCCGCAGGTATGCGGGGTCGTGCCAGCGCGTGCTCTAGCAACAGGCGTCGGGAAGCCCGGATACGCCCAGAGGCCTCCCCGAGGTTCCCCATCAGCTCTTCGAGCACGGCGTCTTCGTCGAGCATGGCCCAACTGTACACCCGGCGCGCCGTTCGGTGCCAGAGTGCCAGATCGTCCGACCGCCGTAGGGGACCGGGGATATGCGAACTTCCGAGAACCCCCTCTAGGCGAAGTTCGGAGAACGCCCCTCCCACGCTCGGGTGAATAGAGGGAGCGCCGGGCACGGCCGGGTGGCATCATCCGGGCCGTGTGGCAGAAGCTATCCGAGCCTTGGAGAGCTTGCGCGGAGGAGGCGTGGGAGGCCTACCGCTGTGGCTCCTTGCCCATCGGCGCGGTCGTCACCGATGCCCACGGTAACGTCCTCTCCCGTGGGCGCAACCGCATCCACGAACGCTCCGGCCCGTCTGGGGCCGTCTTCGACCACAAGCTCGCCCACGCCGAACTCAACGCCCTGCTCTTTCTCGACCACCGCGAGAACGATCCCCGCGCCTGCGTCCTGTGGACCACCACCGAGCCCTGCCCTTTGTGCGCGGGGGCGGCCCGCATGACCGACGTAGGGGGGCTGCGCTACGCCTCCAGGGAGCCCTGGGGCGGCTCGGCGGCCATGTTCGGGGCGGTCCCCTACCTGAAGCGGGGGGACGTCCGCGTGGTGGGCCCCGAGGACAAGCAGCTGGAGGGGGTGCTCGCCGCCCTACAGGTGGAGCGCTTCCTGCGCCTGGGGCCCGAGATCCTGGGGCGCTTCCTACGGCTCTACGGGGAGGTTATGCCGGAAGCCACCGAGGCGGGCCGGAGGCTGCACCGGTCGGGGGCCTTGCGGGAGATGGGCCGCGAGGGGGCCCCCGTTTCCGAGGTGTTGACGAGGGTGGGTGAGGAGATCACCTCGGCCGCATAGGCGCCCATCCGGTCCCCGGACTTCGGAGAAGGCCCCTTCCACGCACTCCGGTGAATAGAGCGCGAAGATAGGCTATCCAGCCCTTGCGCCGCTCTCCTCCCCGGGCGTAGGCTGGGGGCATGGACGACAGGAACGGCTCCTTCTTGCTACCGCAAGATCTGGGCATAGGGAAGCTATACGAGGCCGTCAGGGACGCGGTCGTGGTCGCCGACGCGCACACGGGAAGGATCGTCCTGTGGAACCCGGCGGCCTCCAAGATCTTCGGCTATTCGCGCTCCGAGGCCCTGGGCCTGTTCGTCGAGGCGCTGATCCCCCGGCACCTCAGAGACCGGCATAGGGCCGGCCTGGCCCGCTACCGGCGGACCGGCACCGGGCGCTACGTGGGCTCCGATACGCCCCTAGAACTGCCAGCCCTCCGCAAGGGGGGGGAGGAGATCCGCATCGAGTTGTCCCTGAGCGCCGTTGGTCCGGCCGACCACGAGCCAAGCGGCGGCCACTACGCGCTGGCCATCATACGCGACGTCACCGAGCGCAAGCGGCTCGAGGAGAGGCTCGCGTACCTCGCCTACCACGACGAGCTCACCGGGATGGCCAACAGGGCGTCCTTCCTCGAGCGCCTGGAGGGGGCGATCGCCCGGGCCGACCGGGAGGGGTCGGGGGTGGCGATCCTCTACCTGGACCTCGACCGCTTCAAGGAGGTCAACGACTCCTTCGGGCACGGCGTGGGCGACGAGCTGCTCAAGGCGGTGGCCGAACGCCTGCGAAGGGCCATGCGCTTCGAAGCGCACAGCGTCGCGAGGCTCGGGGGCGACGAGTTCTGCGCGATGCTCGAAGGGGCGGCCGACGCCGGAAAGGCCGAGGACGTCGCCGCCCGGGTGGCCAAGCACTTGGCCGGCCCCTACTCGGTGGGCAGGCACGAGGTGTCCTCCGTGACGGCCAGCGTCGGGGTGGCGGTCAGGCCCCCCGGCGCGGGAACCTCCGCCGGGCAGCTCCTGCGGGAAGCCGACTGGGCGATGTACCAGAAGAAGGGGCGTGCCCGATAGGGGTCAGCCACAAACTTCTGAGACCCCCCTACGCCCGAAGTTCGGAGAACGACCCTTCCACGCTGTGAGTATCCTGGAGAATGGCCGGTCGGCGCCCCCGTCTAGGGGGACGCCGACGCCGAGGAAGCTAGTCGAGCAACTCGCCGAGGTGCCGATCTATCTGCGGCATGTAACCTTCATCGACACCGAACAGCCCCAGGTGCCCGGCCACACTCTCGACGACGCGCAGCTCACTGTTGGGGACGAGCTTCTGCTCGGCGGCACAGTCGCGCGGGGGGAAGAACATGTCCTCGCTGATGGGAATGACGAACGTCTTGGCCGTGACGCGCCCAAGAGCCGCCGCGAGGTCGCCTTCAGTGTGACGGCTCACGTCCCCCCGCTGCCACTTCCACGCCATGCATAGGAGGTCGTTGGGGTCCCTCACCTGGAAATAGGGTTCCATAAACCCGACCTGAAAGTCGTCCGCCGATGCAAAACCGAGTGCCCTCCAATGCTCTTCCTTCCAAAACTCCGTCGAGAACCCCATGACCGACCAAATACGCGCCTGCCGGGCAAGTCCCGCGCGCAAGTCCGAGGAGGATTCGTACCAGCCGCCTTTAAACGCGGGATCAGAGGTGATGGTCTCGATGAGGGTCTGAGTGTAGATGAAATCGTGCGGGGTGTTCTTCGCCGTCCCGGCTATCGGCGCGGCCCGCTTCACCTTCTCTGGGAACCGGACGGCCCACTCGTACGTCTGCTGCGCCCCCATGGAGCCGCCCGTAACAAGCTGCAGCTCTTCGATGCCGAACTGCTCGCGCAAGAGTTGCTCCTGCGCTCGTACGTCATCCCCTATTCTGACGTGTGGGAACCGGGCCATCGCGTGCGGGCCTTCGGTGTTGTGGGGCGAGGAGGAGAGGCCATTGCCGATCTGGTTGATGACGACGATGAAGTACTCTTCCGGGTTGAGCGCGTGCCCGGGGCCGATGTAGACGTCCCGCATCATCTGGTGCGTCCCCGAGTACCACGTCGTGACCAGGATGGCGTTGTCCTTCGCCTCGCTGAGCTCCCCGAACGTCGTGTACGCGAGCTTGCAATCCCGCAACGTGTGGCCTTCTTCGAGCACGAAATCACCCAGATCGAACATCTCGTAGGGGCCTTGCACCTCGGGCGAGTAATGAGGATTCTCGATCATGTCGGACCTCCCTCAACGCCGTGAACGACACCAAGATGCGTAGACAGCATTCGTTTGGCCTCCTTGTTCCCACCCTCCCTACCGGAGCGTTTGCACCTAATGTAACAAAACCGCGGGGTCGATGCTACTTCTCATAAGGCATAATGGGCGAACTTCGGAGAACCCCCTCAGCCCGAAGTTCGCGGAACACGTCTTCCAAGAGGTTCGGCGAATAGAGGCGCGGATCTCGCCTAAGGTTCTACTTGCGCTTGAGGTACGGAGAGAGGGTGATTCATATTGTAACGACAAGTTTTGCGTGTAAGAGTGGAACAAAGGCGGGAGGATACCCCGCCATCCTGGAAAAAGGCAAACCTGCCGCGAGGCGGGGGCGCAAAGCCTAAGGGCCTCTCCTGGAAGAGGTGGCCGGGTTGCCGAAGGGAGCCATCGTGATTTTCTCACCCACATAGGCAACGAACGCATCAACAAGACATCGGTGGCCCCGACGGCGTTGCCGCTCCTCGGGGCCTAGATCTATAGACGTGCTACATGGGGGGGAATACATGAATCTACTCGCTATTTTGCGCCCCGTTTCCCGGGCAAGCAAGAACGCTCTCGTATCCCTGCGGGTTGGAACAGGAGCGCTCTTTGACGCGTCGGGCGACGCCAAGAGGGGAGCCACCTCAAGGAGGACCGCGAAGGTGTATGTGCCGACGGCTAGAGGAGGGGGGGTCACGCTTCGGGTTGCGTTGATCGTGTCGGCCGTCTTCCTTGCGTTGGGCGTCGCCGGGTCGGTGTCGATCTCCAACGCCTCGGGGGCGAGATCCGAGCCCAGCCCGACCACCCCCGAAGACCCGAACAAACTCGAGGGGGTGGAAGAACGCGTCCTGAACGAATCACCTAAGAACCCCTACCACCAGGTGGTGGACGACTCCGACGCCCGGAACTTCAAGGCGGAGGGCTACCGTGGTGGGCAGGCGGCCGGGAACGCTTTTGGTGAGGGCTATGCCGTCGCCACGGACAAATCCGGTGCCGCCTCCTTCAAGATGAAGGTCCCCGAGACCCGCTACTACTCCGTGTGGGCCCGCTGGCCGGCGGGCGGCGAGAATGCAGAGGCGGTGCGCATGGGCATCCCTTCGGCGGACGGCATGAAGTGGGAAGAGGTGGACCAGAGCAAGGACGGCGGCATGTGGGTCAGGATCGGCGCCTACGAGATGCAGAAGGGCCAGAGGGACATCCTGCTCGAGTCCGGCGGTGGCAGGGCGGTGGCAGACGCCGTCATGATCGTGGGCGACGCGCTCGTCGGCAAGGACGGCCGCACGGCCAGCGTCGCCGACCCTTACGACTTCGCCGCGGATAAGGAGGACCGGAGCCCCTACGCCTCCGAACCCCTCTCCAGAAGCTCGATGACCACGAAGGCGGGTGGGCCGACCGGCGCGGACGTCGTGCGGATTGCCAGGAGGCACCTCGGTACCCGCTACGGCTACAACCGCTGCGCCAACAACGTGCGGGAGGATTGCTCCTGCCTCACGAGGCTCGTGTACAGAGCCTTCGGCCAGAAACTGCCCGACTCACCCGTCTTGCAGTGGCGGATGAATGCGGGCAGAAAGATCAACAAGAAGGCAAACCTCCGCCGCGGCGATCTGGTCTTCCACGACCTGAACCGGGACGGGCTCAACGACCACTACAAGGACCACGTCAGCATCTGGGCCGGCAACGGGAACATCGTCCACGCCTCGAGCTATTTCGGGCGGGTGGTCGTGAGCGAAGAGAGGTACCTCGACGGTTTCTGGGGAGGCAAGAGGTTCGGGTTGCGCTAGAGAGCCACGAGGCGCTGCGGGCGCCAGGGGAACGGGGCACGCAGCGCTTACACTGCGTCGGCCCGGTCCAAGGGGTCCTGCCAATAAGGGGGCGGGGTACCGGCGAAGGTGATAGGTCGAGGAAGGGCGGCTCCCTGGAGGGGGATAATACGCCGCCCTTGCCTCTCCCCCAATCTACCAGCGAAGTTCGAGGATCGGGTTAAGGCCCGGTAACAATTCGGTAAAGAAGCGGGTATCGGCCGGGGCCACAAGGATACTCTTCCCGCGGTGCTTGGGGCGATAGTACCGCGGGGCGACGCAGGATCACGTCCGAACTCCTCAGAAGGCTTCAAAGGGGAAGTTCCGAGAATGCCTATTCCCCGACGTAGGGTGAATAGGGACGGCGCGAAGGATTTAACTGCCGATTTCCGGCAAGTGCTTCCTCAAGGCCGACAGCATGGATCCTTGCTCATCGGCGGAGGCGAGCCTCTTTACGAGTTCCGGCATGCTCTTACGCGCGAACCCGAACTGGGGCTCGATCTTACCGAGTAGACCCTTGTTGTTATAGAGGCGTAGCGCGCGAGCGTAGTCACGTTCGTCTATCACCTGGTCGATCTCGCTCACGGTTTCGTCGTAGATTACCCCGACTTTGATCGAGGAGGTCAAGGTATCGAGTGCGGTGGTGAGATCCGCCTTGCCGCGAGCCTTCGCGTTAAAGTACTTCAGGCGCCTCTCTATCTTGGCGGTGGATATAGACGATACCAGCGCTTCGCGATCCTGGCCCATCTCGCGGAAAACGATGTCCTTAGCCTTGTATAACATCTCCGGGAGGTCGTCCGCGAATCCGAGGTGATCCGCGACGGCCCGCAGCACCCCCTCGGTGAGGAGTACGTTCTCTATTTCGGACTGTTCGAGCACGGACACGCCCATGCCCTCAAGCCATTCGACCTCCGCGTCGTCCCTAAAGTCCCTGTCCACGATGCCGCGGCATGCATGATCGTGTAGGTGCTTCAATGCGGCGAAGGAGCGAGTGGCCTGGATGACGGCGTAGGCGTTGCCGCAGGGGGCGACCGTAAAGTCCGGGTAGGCTTTCTGGAAGAGCGAGTATTCGAGGCCCCCCCTGTCCCCCTCACAGAACAGTACCGACTTGCGCCCCCCCAGAATTTCGAGGTAGAGCTGTTCGGGTATGCCATCTGCGTCCTCGACCACGTGCCAGTCCCAATTCGTGCCGTCGTAGCTTTCTTGCCAAATCTTCGTCGCGGCAATCCTGGAGGCAGCGAAGTCCAAATCGTGGGTGAGGTACACGAAGAGGCAGTCCGGTCGCTTGGCCTCTATGGCGTCCCACAGGCGCGCTTGTACCGACCTGTGCAGGTGCAGCTCCGGCTCGTCGATCAGCAGGATTCCGTCCTCGGGAGCCGAGAGCGATTGCCCAATCAGGTAGAAGACGACGCGCTCGCCGTCGCTCATGTCGGTGGCGGCGTAGACCGCATTGGGATCGCCGCCGGGTGCGGCCTGAAATCTGTTACCGGTTATTTCTAGCCTTCTCTGAGGCAGCAGCCTCTCCCAGATACGCTTGACTACATCCAATTTGGTCTCCGGGGGGTCGACTCGGTCGCCTGTTTCCTTAGACGCTCGCCGGTACGCGGTGCTCTGTTCGTAGTCCTCCGCCACCAAGTATTCGAGGAGCCTGCCAAAGTCGTCTAGAAGGTAGGTGCCTGGTTTTCGTCCCCACCTCGTACCGTTTTTGCTTGCTATGAGTTGTGCTAGTGGGGTACTGGAGTCGTACCCGTAGCTTTCGATGTTGCCGTAAAACAGATGCATCCTCGCATCTTTGGTCATGGCAACCGACGCTACCTCGGGCATGGTCAATGATTTTTGGGCAGATATCCGGTGGACTTTGTCCCGTTGCTCTGACTCGAACTCGATCCAGACGCCCAAGCGGGTCTTGCCGGAGCCGTTCGCGCCGACGACAACGATGGGCCCCTCGCTTCGCACCTCTACGGTCGCTCTGCTGCCCGGCGGCGTGTCCTTCGGGCTCGGCAGGTTCAAGCTGCGTCCTCTGGACTTCGTGTCTGGAACCTCCATGCCAGGAATATTAGCGCCATGTTCCGGGACGCCGCTATCATCACGCTCCGAACGGTCGTTCTCGTCGGTGAAGGAAGCTTCGCTGTATATACCTGAGCTGTTTGGCGCCTCTGCTTGGGGACGAGAGGGCGAACCGGCTGCCCGCGACAATCGGGCGTCTGTGATCTCTGGGCCTTCAAAGTCTCCCGACGGTGCCTCGATCCTGAAGATCAGGTCAGGCAGTTCGTGGGTCCGGGAGTTACCGAGGCCGTCCTCGGTCTCGATGAAATAAGGCCTGTATTCCCCTGACTCTATGCGCTCTGGCACAACGTATGTGAGAGCTACCGTAACCTGTTCTCGGCCATTCCCGTTGCCTTCGAAATCGATCGTTGTCCTGGTACTGCGCTCGTTTTCGAACGCTACCTGCACGGAGCCCACGCCCGACTCATCGCGCAGATCGAGTTCAAGAAGTATCGTGTCTCCCGGTCCGTAGACGGGCACATCCGTCACAGGTTACTCCTCTATCAGATATTAGATTTGTCTTTCCGGGGACATCATTGGCGTACCTCCCTACTCGAACCTGCCGAACATCCTACGCCACCACGGGCGGCGCTGTGCGGCCGTCTCCGGGCTCGTAGCGTGGTCCCGATCCCCTACCCTTCCGGGGTCCGCCTCAGCCTCGACGGGCTCCTCTGAGGATTCGCTGGCGGAGAGCTGCCTCATGGTCACGCTTTGCTGCATGATGATCTGCCTCGCCTCCGCGTGGGCCTGGCGCTCCAGGTCGAGCTGGCCCTCGACGTAGCGCAGCCGGTCGCGCAGCTCGTCCACCAGCGGGTCGTCGTCCGGGGCTTTCGAGTCCCGCCCGGCGTCCAGGTACACGTACCGCCTGCCGTCCGGTCCCTTGTCCGAGTGGATAGTCCCGCGCTGTATCCGCTTGCGTATGGCCTCCACGGACAGCCCGAGCTCCTCCGCGGCCTCCGCCATCGTGACGCGCCGCCCGTTACTTAGTCCGGACACTCGTCCCTCCCGGTCCTCCTCCCCGTCCCGCGCATGGTACAGCAGTCGGGAACGTGCTACCGTGGGGGGGAGCACCGCAGCTCCCCCCCGCTGGGGCCGCGAGCGTCGAGGGCGCGGCGGCCCCTAGACCCCCACCCGTCGTGGTACGGGAGTGGCACGGAGATTCGGGTCAGGCCCCCACCCGTCGTTGGGCAGGAGTAGGGTGATAGTAGGGCGGATCAGGCCGGTTCCCCAGAGCAGCCACGGCAGAGGCCGACGGGGGACGAGTAGCGCCCCCCTCCGGTCCTCTCGGAGAGGTCGCGCACGCTGAACCACCCCCCGCACTCCCGGCAGGTACCGAAGCAGTAAGCTGGGCCCGGGACTATCAGGACCTCTCCGGCGACCTCACCGTGGCAGTCGGGGCAGAGCGGCCACTCCTCCGCCTCGTCCCCTTCCTCGGGCCAGTACACCGTCGGCATAGCGGGCTCCTCGGTCCCGCACTCGCTGCAGATCACCGCAGCGGCCTCGCGGCCTCCAGCTCCTCCGCCGTGCTCCTGCCCCACCGCTTGAGGGCCAGGAGCGCGTACCAGCTCGACCCGTAGCGGTAGAAGGTCGTCAGCCCCCCGAGCTGCCCCCACGTCGCGCACATCGAGGAGTAGGCCTGAGTGTCCGCAAGCCTCACCCTCTCGGCCTCCGCGTGGTCCCTCGCCAGCGTCAGCGGGTGCGGGTAGAGGTAGAGGCCGCCACCCTCTCGGCTCACGACCCGCCCCCGTTCCCGCCGCGGGCCTGCTCCAGCGCCTTGATCGCCTCCGCGAGCGACGCGGGGTTCTCCGTCCACATCCTCGCCAGGGCCTCCGCCAGCCGCCCGAAGCGCTCGTCCTCATGTTCGAGGATCCCATTCAGCGAGGAGTCGGCACCGTCGTCGGGGCGGAACGCGCCGGCGCCTCGCTTCTTCGCCCACCACACCAGCAGCTTGCCCCTGAGCTTGGGGTCGTCGGGGGCGTTGCGTGCCGCCCACTCGCTCACGCGGATCGCCCTGACCTTCGGTTCCCCGATCAGGGCCGTCCTGACCGTCGTGGGCTTGATCCCCAGATCGTCGGCCAGGACCTCCGCGAAACGCTCGTCCACGACCATCTCGCGCATCGAGGGGCGCGCATCCCCATCATGCGTACCCCGTGTCCGGGGTACACTTCGTTGCTCGACCACAGTCTCTCCTTTCATTCGGGTCTGTGGTCCCGCCCCGTTCGGAGTCACCAGCTCCTGCGGGGCTTCTTTCGTCCCTACGGGCTCCCCCGTAGTATGTGTATAGTATAACAGGGTTGTATTGAGTTGTAAAGCGCGTTGACTCGTGTTAGACTGTAGTATGCAACAGTTTGTACAGGAAAGGAGGAGGCGCATGTTGGCAGAGCGGACGAAGCTCATGACCATCGAGGAGGTGGCCGAGTACGTCGACATGCACCCCGAGTCGATCCGCCGCATGGCACGGCAGAAGAGGCTGCCGGGGCGCAAATTAGGAGGGGTCTGGAGGTTCCGGCAGGAGGACGTCGAGAAGGCGATCTTCGGGGACCAGGAGGCCGATGAGAAACCGTAGCAAGAAGAAAGCCCCGGCCTGGAACCCGGGGCTGTTCAGTGACTCCGACCACCCGCCAAAGGATAGGACGAAGACGTGTATATTCTAACACCTTCAACCGAAGGTCAAACTAAGGCTAACCCATGAACGGCCAGAAGCAACGGCCGACAAGATCACGACTGCTGAAGGCGGCGCTGGCGTACGCCGCAGGGGGCAAGCGGGTGTTCCCGGTCATGCCGGGCGGCAAGAAGCCGGTGATCCCGAAGTGCGCGGATGCCAAGGCGCAGGGACTCGTCGGAGACGAGCTCGCAGAACACGCCCTCACCTGCAGCCGAGGCGGGCACGGCCTGCACGACGCAACGACGGACCGGAGCAAGATCCACGCCTACTGGACCAGGTGGCCCGACGCCAACATCGGCATACCGACGGGCAAGGCGTCAGGGATCGTCTCGGTGGACCTCGACGTGTACAAGGCCGACGCGTGGAACCAGGGAGACGTGGAGAGGGAGAAGGGGCAGCTCACCGACACCGCCACGGTGGCGACGGGTCGGGACGGGCTGCAGTTCTGGTACGCGCACCCCGAAGGCGACGAGCTGCCGGGATCGCCAGAGAACACCATCGGCCCGGGGTTCTGCGTCAAGAGTCGCGGCGGTTACGTCGTGGCGCCACCAAGCCGCACGGATGGTCCGTACCGAACAGTCCTCAAGACGGAGCTGGCGGAGCTCCCAACGTGGCTCATCGACACGCTGAGAGAGCGCGAGGCGTCGAGGCCGGCTTCACCGCGCGGTGGCAACCCTCAACGGGTTGTTGAAGGAGGGCTGATCCCGGAAGGCTCGCGGAACTCGGCCCTGTTCTTCGAGGCGCTGGGGCTGAAGGACGCGGGCGCGTCACCGGCGGAGGTCCAGGACAGGCTCCTCGACATCAACGACGCGAGATGTTCCCCGCCCCTAGGAGCCGGCGAGGTCGAGGGGATCGCGAAGAGCGCGTGCCGCTACCCAGTGAGATCGGGAAACCCTTCGCCGGAGGTGCTGGAAGCTGTAGATCGTCTGGAGTGGTTCTGGTGGTCGCACACCTGGCGGGGCATGGGCGGCAAGACCGACCGGGACGTGATGCGGGTCCTCATAGAGCTGGCGAGGCGCTACGGTCGGCTCCTGGAGGACGGCTCGGTGACAGTCTCGGCGTCGGTGAGGAGCGTGGCCATCGCGGCGGCGACCAGGTACGAAACCATCAGCGGCAGGGTCACACCACGACTCGCCGGGGCGAGACTGATACGCAAGACGGACGGCGGAAGGGGGGCGACAGAGGCGGCGACGTGGGTGCTGTTGCCGGGACCGCGACTACCCGTAAACACACAAGCAGTTGTCTCTTATAGAGAGCAAGAGCCGTGTGTTTACGACCTGTCGCGCTCACGTTTGTGGGACCTCGGAACGCCGGCGTTCCGCTGGACGGGCCATGTGAAGAAGGGCAAGGCGGGGGTGCTGTACGTCCTCGAATCCCGGGGACCCGTGCGTCTCGAAGAGCTGGCCGAGTTGATGGGCTGGTCGAGACGCCGCGATCTCCGCCTCCGCTACGTGGATCCGCTCGTGGAGTTGGGACTGGTCGAGGAGCGGGACGGTCTGCTGGGACTCCCCGAGCACCACGCAGAGCTTGTTGAGGAGGTCAGGCGGGCGCCGTACACGACGGTCAGCCGGCGCAGGCGCGAGAGCCGCGACGGAGATCGGACGGTCAGGTGGGTGGAGGAGGTCGAGAACACCGCCTCCGAGGTCGAGCGCGAGGAGAAGGACCTCCGGGCCCACGAGGGGCAGCGTGAGAACTACCAGCTGCACCTGGCGAGGAAGAGCCCCGAGGCCGATGAGCGGTGCCGCGAGGTCCTGAACCGCTGGGACGAGGAGCGGGAGGACCCCGAGCCCGCCGGCGAGATCCGGGAGCTTGAGCGCGTCGAGGACCCCGAGCCCATCCGCAGCGAGGCGGAGGTCTTCGAGATCTTGCGAGCCTTCGCGGGGAGGATGAGCGCATGACGCCCGAAGAGTGGGACGGAGAGATCGCGGAGCAGCTCCTCAGGGATGCCGAGGCCGTCGCCGGCGAGCTTATGCAGTCCCTCGATGAGGTGGCCGCCTCGTTCGACTCGTGGAGCTGAGGCGCCCCTCGAAAGAGATCACCGACGCCGTTGAGAAGGAGGCCGGCTTCTTCCAGGGCACCATAGACGACCGCCTGGCCGAGTCGTGGTCCTGGCGTCAGAACGTCTCCTGGAGCGAGGAGGCAAGGGACGCGCTTCGCAAGGCGGGCAGCACCCCGGGAGAGGACCGTACCGTCACGATAAAGAAAGACCCCGAGAAGCTGGCCAGGAGGGGCCGGGAGAGCTTCTGATTTACCCAACTCGGACACCACTCTTGCCCCACCACGGGTAGGGTCCCATGTCCCTACGTGCCGGGTTCATCACGTAGGCGGGAATTGGGTAACTCAGTGACAACTCTTGTGATACTACGGGTGCCCTTTGGCGGGGGTTGGCGGGGCCGCCGCGTGCCCGACGCTCGCGGCCCGCCCTTCCGGAGCTATGCCCCCACTCTACACCGCCCGGGGGTTGTTATGCTGAACACGAGCGAGACGGTCGGACATGGGAGGACGAAGGGAGGCCGTTTGTCAGGACGGTGGGCTGACCTGCGGGAGGCGGCGGAGATCCTTGGCCTGAGCACCGAGGCCGTCAGGAAGCGCGCTTCGAGGGGATCGATACGCTCCGAGCGCCACGACGGCCGGGTGGTCGTGTGGGTGGACGACGACCGGACCGGGGCCGGACACGACGACGGACTGGTGGACGAGCTGCGCCGCCAGAACGAGTACCTGCGCTCCCAGCTCGATATCAGGACGGATGAGCTCAGGGAGCACCGGAGGCTGCTGGCCGGCCTGATAGAGCGGGTGCCGGAGCTGGAGGCGCCGGATCGGGCGCGAGACGGGCACGAGAGCGTCCCGGAGGACGCCGGCGGAGGTGCGGTGCCCGAGGAGCCGCAGAAGGGCTCTGAGAGGCCCTGGTGGCGCAGGGTGTTCGGGGGGTGACCGAGGATGGCGAGGGGCAGAGGTTCAAACCCGTGGACTTCTCCATGATCGGGGCCTTCTTCGTGTTCTCGGCCGCGTCCCTCGTTGCCTCGGAGTACATCGGATTGGAGGCCCCCTGGCGCTGGATCGTCTACGCGGTCGGAGGGGTCTTTTGGTTGCTGGGGTGCCTCGGCTTTATCGTCGCGGTGGGAAGGGCCTACGGCGGGAGCGAGGGCTTCCTGCTGTCCGTGTACGTCCTCTCCTTGTTCACGCTAGCGGCTGGGCTGCACCTGGCCACGGTCTACGTCCCGGTGGCCGGTTGGCTCTTTGCCGCCTCACGCGTCTTCGTCTACGTGCTCGTCCTGCCTTTGAGCCTGCTTACGCTGCTCGGGGCGTTCCGGGTCTTGGAAGGGCTGTCCACGCCGAAGAGCCGCACGGACGCCGTGCTCGCCGCCCTGGCCATCCTGGGAGCGCTGCTGCCAGTCCTGGTCAGCCTGCTCGGGGGTCGTTGAGCACTTATTCGCCCACCTTCCGGTAAGAGCAATTCTCGGAATTCTGGGGCGGACGCACTCACGCGCCCACCTTGTCTAGTCGCCCCTCTCGCGTCCACCCATCGCCCAGTTCCCCAGCCCCCACGCGGCCCCGAACACCGCGTGGTCCAACACGGGGAGCAGAACCTTTGGCGTGCGCTCGGTCCAGGGTGCCCGGTGGACG
>MWVY01000047.1_pt1 | contig 26750 bp, 23 predicted proteins | sample 1047251 | NCBI WGS metagenome assembly MWVY01 (sample SAMN06349983, study PRJNA376086) | soil metagenome | isolation source: MS7-5 sample Antarctic (ecotone) soil | place: Antarctica | collected 2015-01-13
AAGAAACGCCGAGCAGTCCGATACCGACATTCGGAAATGCCGCCGCCAATACTGCGCTCCCGCAACCGCCTAAAACAAGCCAGAGCGTTCCAATAAACTCTGCCGATAATTTTTTAACCATAAAAAATTCCTCCCTATCGCTTAGTAGTGAACTTGAAAGAACATTATTGATTTACTTCTGAAACGAAATTTTTCCAATTTATAGCAGACATTCTGAAACTTAGTAAAGACGAGTTTAACATCAAAATAATGATCCTGGTTTGCCGCACAAAGCGGTTCGCTGAATTTCTGGCAAATCTCTTTCAAAGATTTTACTTCACCGTAAATTTTATTTTGAAACTTCCGCTCCAAGCGTCCGCCTTCGAACACTCGGTAACTTCGATACGATAATCACCCGCTGCTGTGTTTTCAATCGTTTTGTTGTTGTTGCAGTTAGCTTCGGCGTCCGTTACATCTTCGCCCGAAGGATTCGTAATGCCGAATGTAGTGTAATTAGTGCTATTGTCAGGTATCAATTGCTCGACAGTCAGCGTTTGTCCCATTTTGACGCGAATCACGAAAACAACGGCTTTGCTTTTGTAACCCTTCAAACTTCCAGTTGCAATAGCTGTAGTAGCGTCTTTGGCGAATTTGACGCGCACAGCCTTTTGTCCGAAAGACGACATCGGAATAGCGAGCAAAACGAACGTGATTAAAATTAAAAATTGTTTTTTCATAAGATTACTTTTTGGAGTTTTAGTGGCGCGACTAACGCCCCTTGTCTGTTAACTTTGAACAAACCATGTTTTAACTGATTCTTGGAAAGCCGTAAGCGACGAACTCGGCTTGCGCTCTAATTTTGACGAACAGCAATAATTTTATATCCACAATTATTTTTGTTGCTGAACTTTGAGCCGCTATAAGCCAAAGGCTAATGTCCGTTAACGTTAGCCTTCAAGTTCCAGCACTTTTCGTTTGGTAATTGACCTGCTGCAACTTACAAATGCTTGATAAAATGCGCGACCTTACGCCCGCCTTCCTCGGTATAGTGGACGATTGCTTTTGCGCCTTCTTTGGCTAACTCAATTTTATTTATGACTTCGGTGGTGATAGCCGTCGGCATACCCGTCCGCGAAGTCGCTTTCGTATTGAGCCGTGTAGTGATTGTTGTGCGACTCGTAATTCGGCGGTATACCCTGATCCCAATCCTGCCCGCCGTAGCGGTAACCTTGGTCGTAAGTATCACTTTTTTCCGGGTCCACGTTTCCACCTCGGTTGTTATTATTACTTCCACCACCGCCGAAAATGGGACCGATTCTACCCCCATTGCCGCCTCCGCCGCCACTTCTGCCGTATTTAAACGACGCGCGGCATCCGCGATCCACCCAAATTCCCTGATAGTCATAGCCCCAACTGTAATCCAGCCCGCAAACAGCATTGGAGAGTTGATTTGTGATTCTAACTATATTTTGCGTGTTTGCTCGACAATACTGATATTGCCCATTGATACTCTCGCAAGTAATATCTCCGCTTTGCGCTGCTACTGTTAACGGCATCAATACTGTTAAACAGGCGATCAGTAGGGCGGCAACCCAATTGTAAATTTTGCTCATATTTGCTCCTCTCAATTTTCTATTTTTAATTTTAAAATGCTCTTTAGAATGCTCAATCAAAGGCTTTCCATCCATTTAAAAGAATCAAACCAATGTTTGCGTCTTCTCTCTAAATACCCGTTGACCGTCCGCTCCTGTATCCAAGAGTTTAAATAGTTGATAAAGTCAAAATCGCCGCGACGCACGGCAAAAGCCGCCGGGTAACTAGCTAGAGGTTTTAAAGGAGTTGTTACGACTCCCGGAAAACTCCTGGCGACCGCTTCCGGTCTGGGAGCGTCCGAAATAGCGGCGTTAATTTTATTTTCAGTTAAATCTTGAAAAAGCGCGCTGTCTTCCTCGTAGTGTTTGATCTTAGCGTTCGGAAAAGTAAGCGAGCCGATTTCTTCAGCCGTAGTTCCTTCAACTACGCCGATGGTAATCCCCTTTTTGTTAAATGACTCCACCGTATTGAAACCCTTCGACATTTTTTCATTAGCGGCAAGCGTCAAGTTTGTCACGTTATACGGCGCGCTGAAATTGACCTTTAGCGCGCGTTCGGCTGTGATTGAAAGACCGGAGATAATAATGTCAAATCTTTCCGCCAGCAGGTCGTAAATTAGATAATCAAAATGCACCGGATAAAATTCAACCTCGACACCTAGGTCGCGCGCCAACTTCCTCGCCACATCAATTTCGAAGCCAACCAGTTTGTTGGTTTTGTCATTTTTGTCATGAAACGCCCACGGGACAATTTTCGCTACCCCGACGCGCAGTTTGCCGCTTTTTTTAATCTCTGCCAGCGTGTCAACATTGCTACGCGGAGCGACGACCATAGTTGATGGCTGCGGTGGTTGTTTTTGTTGTGCGAGCACGGCGGAAACGCAAAAAACTAGAATTGTCTGAATCAACAAAACATTGCGTAACCGTGCGAAATAGTTTCGATTAATCATAATTTTTATTCCTCAAATTCGTTTTATTTAACTCACCTTACGCAAAAAATTTTGAAAATCGAGCGTGTTAAAAATTTTGTGTAAATGAACTGTTGGTGAAACTGCCGCTCGGCAGTCGATTCTCAAAAAGTATGGCGAATTGATTCATCGCTCCGCTCCAGTTCTGTATTGGCATTGTCCATCTTTTGCTGATGTTTTGCAAGGCGAGATACAAAATCTTAAAAACGGCTTCGTCCGACGGAAACATCACTCGATTTTTGATGATTTTCCTGAGCGTCATATTCAGCGATTCAATGGTGTTGGTTGTGTAGATTGCCTTTCTGATTTCGGGCGCAAATGAAAACATCGGGATCACTCTGACCCAATTGGTCTGCCAACTTTTGACGACCATCGGATAAGCGACGCTCCATTTGTCGGCGAATTTGCCTAATTGATAATCGGCTTCCTCTAAAGTCGGAGCCTGATAAATCATTTTCAAATCTGTCGCCACTTCTTTTCTGTCTTTGTGTGAAACATAAAATAGTGAATGGCGAACCAGATGCACGATGCAGAGTTGAATTTGCGTCTGTTTGAGACCGCTTCTGCTGATTTGCGATTTACCGGCTGTTTGTATTTGCCGCCGGTTTGGTTTCGGAAGTGGTCGCCATCGGCGAACTTCCGCTGCCGGTTTTGTATTCGATACGGCGATTCTCGAATTTATTATCGGGCGTATCGTTGGGTGCGACGGGCTGCGTTTCGCCGTAGCCTTTCGCCGTCAGCATCGTTTCTTTCACGCCGAGTGCCACCAAAGCCTTTTTCACCGCGTCGGCGCGAGCCTGCGAGAGTTTCATATTCGCTTCGTCGTTGCCGTCCGAATCGGTGTGTCCGCCGATTTCAATCATCGTGCCTTCGGGCTGCCGCTTCAAAACTTCCGCCGCTTTTCCCAAAATAGGTTTGGCATCGGCGGGAATCTGCGAGCTGCCGGAAGCAAAACTGATAATCGAAACATTCAAAGCCTTGATGACTTCTCCAACCGTGCCGGCTTCGCCCAGTTCTTTTAAGGCTTCCTCGTTTGCCTGTTTGGTCGCGCCCGCCTCGCCCGCCAACGAAAGCGGCATTTTCCAACCGCTAAAAAGCGATTTTATTTGGTCAATCGCGGCTTGCGGCAAACCGCTTGCCGCCGTGATTGAGTTTCCGACAAAACTCAATTCCCCCGTTTTCCAATCCTTCAAAGCGGGCAGCAGTTTCGAGAAATTATCCCACCAGCCTGCGCCGAGCGATTTCGCCGAAGCGTCCACTCGAAGCCCGTCGGCGTTGACGTTACCCGCGCCGTATTGCGCCGTCAAAGCGTCCACGATTTGCTTTTTGGTCGCTTCGTCAGGCACGGCACCCGTGACGGTGTATTTGCCGTTTTCGGCTTTGATGGAAACGCTCGCATCAACGGTCTTAGCAACCGTGTTCGCGTTCGTGCTGGCAGATCGGTTGATGTTTGTATTGACGTTTGTGTTTCCGATCGGCGTTGGCGTTTTGCCGCAATACCAGAAGCTCAAAATAATCAGCAAGCCGAGCAAAAGAAGCGGAATCAGCCATTTCCAAATCGAACTTCCCGAACCGCCGCCAATCGCGTCATCTACTCGATTTAAAGCCGCCGCCGCTTTTTCGCCGACTGCGCCCGCGCCGCCGATGCCCGACAGAAAACCGCCGACGCTCAATAGCAAGCTGTTTTCGTCCGGCACCGTGCCGTTGGGTGTCAGCGCGTCAACCACTTTCGGAGTCACATACGCCAAAGCAGAAGCCGCCGTGCCGGAATCAACTCCGGCTTGGTCGGCAATGTCGTTAACCGTTTCCGTTCCCAAAGCCGATTCCAATTGCTCGTTGGAAATCGGCTTATTGTCACCGCGTCTAATCCACGAAGAAACCGTGTCGCCTAAGCCCGCTTGTCTGAAGCGGGCTAGAAATCCTGTAAAACCGCCTTGATTGTGGTCAGTCATCAAACCTAGCAAAGCGGCAAACAAACCTCCGGCTTTGTTTCCCAAACTGAATCTTTCGCCCGCCTCGCGGATAATCGAATCAAAAAGTGTCATTGTCTTTTCCTCACTGTTTTTAGATTTTAGGGATAGATCTTTTTACTGCCTTTCGCTGTTGTTTTCTACAGGCAGCCGATTCGTCAAGCTGACGTTTGAAGCTTTTGCCGTTTATTTTCCAATTCTTGGTCGCGCTGACGTTTGAAATCTTTTTCAAAGAAGCCTCTAACGATTGAGATGACGTGGGGCGAAACCGCCTACGCGCAACTCCGAGTTAAAAAGACCCGTTGATAACAAAGTCGCTGTTTCGCCCTCACGTCCATTGAATTGTTGGGCGGCGCGTTGATTACGAGCAACCTTCGACATAACCGACTTGTTCGGGTTTTCCCACACGATAAGTTACAACGTGCTTTCCATCTGTCTCAAAAATAATACTATACTTTCCGCCTTTCATTTCGACTTCGATGTAATGAGCGTCATCAACGTATTTGTGTTGATAAACTTTATACATACCTTTGTAAAGACGCTTAATTCGAGCTTCGGAGTCGCCTATCTTAGCACCTCTATCGGTTCTGTATTCTTTGCTGTCAATGTCAATCCGCGCAATTCGCCGCCCGTCCATCATAAAAGCAATGTCTTTGAAACCGCGTTTGGGCGAAGTGTAATAACAATTGCCGCCTTCGTATCCGGCATCTCTTGTAACGCGAACACCCAAAACCTTTGCGGCTTGGGAAGCTGTCATTCCAATTTTGACTGAACCAAATCTGTCGAATGAAACGACAAACTTTCGAGCGTGTTTAGTTTGCGCGTTCAACGAAAGCGAAACAGTCAACAATACCGCAACAATAAGGATGAAACAGAAAAGTTTTGATTTTTTCATTCGATTGATATTCGTTCGCAAAACAAGCGAAGCCGCCCAACTTTGATTTAGACTGAATTACAGTTTTCTTAGAACGAATCTTTTATACTTTGTTTTAGTAGCAAAGTCAACAATTTTATTTGATTTATTTGAATGTTTAGATTATTTTTGAACCCGTCTTATAAATCGGCATAATTTTTTAGGCGGAATTTTTTTGTTATCTCTAAATTGCTTGACCAAGTTCGAGGCTGTTTGCGAACCAGACATTATAGCTATCGGACTGAGAAAACTTATATCGAATGGATTTTGCAGTATATTCGGTTTAATAATGTTCGACACCCGGCAGAGATGGGAGCGGCGGAAATCGAGGCGTTTTTGTCGTATTTGGCGGTTGAACGCAATGTTTCGGCTTCGACGCAGAATCAAGCCCTTTGTGCTTTACTGTTTCTTTATCGGGAGGTTTTGAAACTCGAAGTTCCGTGGCTGGATGGTTTTACTCCGGCAAAAAAGGCAAGCCGAGTGCCGGTTGTGCTGACTAAAGAAGAAGTCAAAATAATTATCAATCAACTGCAAGGCACAAATTGGCTGATTGCCAATTTGCACGACGAGCGCGGGTTTGCGCCTTCAGGAGGCTTTGCGTTTGCGGGTCAAGGATTTGGATTTCGGGTTTCGGCAAATCGTCGTGCGCGACGGCAAGGGCGCGAAAGACCGTTTTACGCTCTTGCCGAATGTTTTGCTTGAACCGCTAAAGCAGCAATTAGCAGCGGCGCAGAAAATTCACGATGCAGATGTGCGGCGCGGTTTAGGCAAGGTTTGGCTGCCGTTTGCTTTGGCGAAAAAATATCCGAATGCACAAACCGAATGGGCGTGGCAATATGTTTTTCCGTCAAAAAGTTTGAGCCGCGACCCGCGTTCGGGTCAAACAGGCAGACAGCACGTTTCGCCTTCGTCAGTGCAAAAAGCGTTTAAGGACGCTTTGCGAAAAAGCCGGATTGTCAAAAATGCCAGCCCGCACACTTTGCGCCATTCGTTTGCGACGCATCTTTTGCAGGACAGCTATGATATTCGCACGATTCAAGACCTTTTGGGACATAAAGAATTGACAACGACCATGATTTATACCCACGTTCTCAATCAACACCGACTAGGCGTGAGAAGTCCGCTTGACGTTTGACGCAGATTTGGGCTTACTCTTTATTTGTGTTCAAAACGCGCAGCAATAAACTCGAAAGAATTGATACGGGCGATTATACGCCCGCCGAACTATTATTAGATTACGAATACGGCGCATAATACAACCCTTTTGTAATCTGCGTCAATTTTTTGTATATTCCGCGCTTGACGGATTATCGGATTTTTTATACAAATAATCCACGCTATTCGGATTATCAAAAAACTTTAGAGGTGAAGGACTATGCCCAACTAATCGAAATCTTCGTTTCTCGAATCCGTTCGTGGGCTTATTCGAGTCAAACATTTAAGTTACCGCACGGAAGAAGCCTCTCTCGGCTGGATTCGCCGCTCCCATTCTCTTTCACGATAAATATCATCCCAAAGTCACTTGAGCTGCGGAAGTGCAGACATTTCTGCTGTTGTCTGACCAGATTGTTTGCTCTGTTGTGTGCAAACGAATTCGTAACAATTAATAAAAACAAACTAAAGAAGTAAAAATGAAAGAAAATGAAAGAAATATTTTTTTACGATTTTCTTCTTTTAATCCTTAGCGATGGTATGCCAGGTAAAATACAAAAGGTGAAAACCCGGCGCATTAAAATTCAGACACTCAGGAAATACTTATTTGGAAACAGGTAATCTCTTACAACTATTTTAAGAATAAGTCAAGATATTTTAGGATAAGCGCAATTTTAACAGTGGTGATAAGCGTTGCGCTGGTAATTAGCGCCGCAATTATTGCAATGCCGTGTTTGTTTTTGGTGTTCGCTCGTATGATTGCGAAGCATCGCCACGCTTGAGAATGAGCGGCGGCAAACGGAACATTTGAAGGGGGAATCACTCATAGATTTATTCGATTAAAAATTATACTTTCGACCGCATCAGGTTGAAATCACAGAGCTGGTACCCATAGCTTACCAAGCGGTCAAAAACCGTCAAGCGGGTCTATAAAAAGGGGTATAATCTATAGCTAATTCGGGTATAACTGAGTTATAGGCTGCGGGCTGAAATCTTCAATCGTATCAACAACTTAACCCGCTAAGTTATAGGGGTTTTAACTACCGGAAAAACGGTAGTTGAATGTCGTCAGCCGACGCGTTAGCGGAGGCGTAAAAGGCGTTGTCTTTGAGTGATGTAAATTGGTCGAGAACGGCATAGGTAATGAACGGATACTGTATTGTCTTTCGTGCCAGCAGCAGGTCGGATTCACGTTCAAATATAAAACCAACTCGCGGATTATCGGGAAGACGCGCATAACGATCCGCTTTTTTTACTAATTCCTGCACGCCCTCGGTTCCGCGATCGAGCTCGAAATAAGCCGGTAGGGGAGTGAGCGTATTATCTTGCCGGGCAACAAATTCAACCGACAAATCAGGATTCAAATCCGAAAGATTTTCATTGAACTTGATAGATCTCGCTGCAAAACGAGAAGCACAGATTTTCACAAATAAATCTCTCACCAGAAGATTATGCGCCGTCGCGTTGCACGTTCTGCCGATGAAATATATTTTCGGTCGCCGGTCATCGAGCGATTTGATTTGAGCGGTCTCGCAAAGTTTTTTGAGCGCGGTGCTCGCGTTCGGCGGAAGAAGTTCCGTCAAAGCAATAATCTGCGGCTGCGTTAGATATTCCGATTGCCGCAGATAATGCAAAATCTTTTCCGTGTTCGTTGTAAAAACCGGCGGCATCGCATCAGCCGGGCGCAGCTGAATTTGCGGAGTCGCTTCAGTCCGTTTCGGTTGAATAAAACCGATGGCGGGCACGCGTGAAGTTTGCGCTTGTGATTCAGCTATAATCTCGGGCTGCGGCTCATAATCAGATGAGTATTGGCGCCGCGTCCGTTCGATGATCTCGCGCGCGTAATTCTTTGCCGGCGGTGGTGGCGGCGGATCGGTGGCGAATAAAAATGTGTCGCGCGCGGCGGTCACCGGGCGACACAGAGCGTGATACTTCGGCAAATTGGCAACATCCGACGGCTCAAAGGTTCCGAGTTCGTGTCGCGCCGCTCCTAAATCGTCAGGGGAGAGAGCGAAAAAGAAAAGCGTTCCGACATTACCGAAAACCGCTTTTTGCAGATCGGACGGCAATTGCGAGACAAACTGATGGGCGATTGTCAGCCGCAGTTTCTGCTTTCGCGCTTCCGATAAAATGGTTGAAAAAGCGCTCGTCGTAAAGTTCTGCACTTCATCGACGAACAATGAGAAGGGGATGCGCTGCTCGACGGGGAGATGCGCCTGCCGCATCGCGGCGAGCTGTATCTGCGAGACGATAATCGAGCCGAGCAGATGACTGGTTGATTCGCCCAAAAACCCTTTGCTTAAATCCGCTAAAAAGATTTTGCTCTCGGTGATGACATCGTAAAAATTCAGACTGTTTTTATTTTGCGTCAGCACGGCGCGCAATGTGCCGCTCGTCGTCAGCCGGTCCATCCGAATCAGAATCGGTTCCGCCTGTCGCATTTCATAGCGCCCGTTCCAGAAACTTTCGAGCTGCGGGTGATTAATTTTTGCGAGCAGACTATTGCGAAAATTATCGTCCGTTAAAAGGCGAGTGATGTCGGTAAATGAACTGCCGGGGACGCGCAGTAGAGTTTGAAACGCCATTTGCAGAATTGCCTGCATTTTATCTCCCCACGATTCGCTCGTGCGCCGAAACATCGTAATCAAATCGTCGCTCAGCAGATCTATTTCGTGATCGTTTTCCGCGCTCAGGATTTCAAGCGAAATCGGAAAATGTTTCGGGCTAAAAAGTATGCAGTCGGCGACTCGTTCCGGTGGAATGGTTTCAAGCAAATGATTAACCAAATCGCCGTGCGGGTCGATCACGGCAAGCCCTCGCCCGGCTTGGATGTCGCGGCGGGCGATTGTCTCCATAATGGTTGATTTGCCGGTGCCGGATTTGCCGACGATATAGACGTGGCGGTCACGGACCGTTTCAGGAATCGTTACCGGAAAGACCTGCCCCCGCGCCCGCGTCTCGCCGACTCGTACTGCGGCGGCTTCTCCGCTATAAGATTCGGGCGGCTTAACATTTTTCATAGAAGTTTTTTCGAGCCGCTCAATCGGCAGCTCTGTAATTGGAAAATGGGCGAGCGCCGCCAACTCCTCCGTATCAAACAAAGTCAAAAAGCCTGGAAATAGCATCGGGAAATCATAGTTTGTTAAAGGATGCGAGCGCGGCTTGGAGAAATTTCCGTTTGGCGTGTCGAATGTCCTGGCGACAGTCTCAGTCAGCGGGTGCGCTGTCTGCTCGTTTGCAGCACTCGTGCTGACGCAAACCAACCAGAGGGGCAGTCTTTTGGCTAATATTTCAGAATACTTGTCATTATATCCGCTTGCTATATGCCTTTTAAGAGTTGCCGCCGCCTCGTCCAAGAGGGGCGCGAAGATAATCTGATAGCACAAAAGTTCGCCCGCCTTAGCGCCGTCAAAAAACGCGGCGAAGTGCGAATACGGATCAAGCTGAAAATCGCGCAGCCGCCGGATTGAATCGTACGCCGAGGTTTTTTGCAGCCAGTTTGTGGTGACGGTAGTTTGCGGATTGAATCGATCGGTATAGAGATATTCAAAGTCAGGAAAATAAAGGTTGAGCTTTGAAATTATCTCCGATTCGGACTCGGTCGGAAATTGGAGCCGGAAACAAACGGTTTCCCCCTCGCGCAGCAATTCAAAGGAAATGAAACGATTGGTGTTGTGGAGGCTGTTGAGAAATTCAACCATCTGCGCCGCTTTGATTGCGCCGGCGGGTAGAATTTTGATGCAGGAGTAAGCGTAAAGAATCGAGGTGCAGGCGATCGGCAGGCGAAATAGAATATCGTGGGGTATGCGCCTCGCGCCGTTGCTGCCCAGCGCGTAATAAGTTTTCCGGTCTCTGAGATCATGATACCCGCCTCCGGTCACTTGATTGTATAGCTGCACCCTTAAATGTATGTTAGAGGCTTCCGTATTGGTCAAACCCCGCACTTTCTTCAGTTGTTGCAATAATTTTGCCTTGTATTCAAGAGAATAACCGTTATGCTGATTATTTTTTATTTGCACATTAGATTTAAAATCCCCTGAGCGGCTGTGATAAATCCTATTATTAGGTTTCACTTGTAACGCCCGATAAAGCGCAAAAGGATCGCGGTTTGTCCAAGCCCACTCTTTAGAAACGACATCGCCTAATCCCCACCACCAGTATCTGGTCGCCACTTCTTCCACATTATCGAAAATCGTGGCGATTAGACCGCTTTCATTCATAACCGGCTTCTCAGTGATAACGAACATCAGATACGGCGGCAATTCAAATTGCGGCGCGATGAGTTCAACAATTAGATTGTTTTTCTCCCCCATCTCCTGGCTGTAACTAAATTCGGAAACAAGCCGCGGCGGCTCGATGCCGAGCGAGCGCAGCACGCCGTCCTCCCGCGCTATCATTTCATCAATTAGTTTTTTGTAAACGGCGAATTCTTTAGCAACTTGCGTTTTAAGCCAATAGCCGAACAGATCACCGAGAAGCGACATATCTTTTTACCTGCCAAATTGTAGTGTGAAAAGCGAGAGCCAGTATATTCTTTTTTTGTTTCCTCTGTAAACACCTCTTTTAATTTATCGCTCGCTTTACTCGACCAGCGATAAGAACTGCGGTCGCTCATCGTTATCAGCGGGGGTCGCCCAAATTTTCTCGAAAACGATTTCGGGCTTTTCTAAAAATAGAGGTATTTCTTTTTCCGCCCCCTTAACTCGAGCAGTTATTTTCTGCTCGAAGATCAAATCGGAAGTGGTGAACCAGAAAAGCGGCGACGGTTTTTTACCGGCGACCACCGGATGCCTCGAATGCAGGCGAAGCTGGTTCGTCCAGTGATCCTCAATTGATTCTACAAGGACGGCTCTGATGCGCCCGACGCCGTAATCTGCCACATGCTTTTTTTGCTTGACGATATAGTGAAAATGAGCGCGCAGTTTTTTATTGAATTTCCTGATCGAAGTGTTTTTGCGGTCGGCTTCGTAAAAGAAATACTGCGCCCTTTCCCCGCCTTCGCGGTCGGGGAAAAAAAGGGCGAAAAATGCGTCCGGGCGGTGCGGCAATGTTTCCGTATCGCCCGCCTCAGACAAACTTCCCTCTTTGTCATAAAAAACTTTCGCTACTTCAACCGTATTCCACAAAGCCGAGCCCTGATAAAACCCCAAAAGTTCAACCCTGCCGTTCGATTTGCCGCACGCCTTTTCAACCATAAACCGAAACCGCGAGATCATCAGTTCGTGATGCAGGTGCATCAGGCGTCCCTGCATCTTGATCATCTCCCGGCTCATCGTAATCTCGCTGTACCGCTTCTCGCGGTTGCGTTTGACGATTCCATAATCGAGTTTATCCGCATCGCGCCCGTTATTGACAAGCAGCGCGAGGGCGCGTTTATCGTCCAGATAATAGATAAACTCGGTCGGGTAAAAAGTCGAAGGGAAGGCAAAACGGTTGATCAGGGCTTGATGATAAAGGTTTTGCAGATGCCGCTCGGTCGTTCGCATATCGCCATCAATCAGCCGGACAATCAAAGATGTCGGGATGAACCGGTAGCGTTCAACAATTTCGATGATTTCAATTGACCGCCCGGTGATCCGGCGCGGCGGCAAGTTCTCGGCTTCCTCGCGCGAGTATTTTTTTAGTCTTGAATTTTTTATTCGCTCCATTGGGGAAAGATTTGAATAATTAAAGGCGCGGCGGGTATTTTGATTGTAGTAGATCGGCTCGGTCTTGGAAAGAAACTGACGATTTAGACCTCTCTCTCTGCGCCCTGTGCCGGTAGTCGAGCAGGTAAGGATTCTTACCCCGCCCTTGCTTCGCTAACGGTCAGTGAAGGAGCGCAGGCTACCCTCTCCGCCGGTTGAAGCTGTTGGTTAAACAGCGAGACCCAAGCGTCCGAAAATGTCAGGAACTGCTGGTAATCAGTTTCACATTTTCGGTTTGCCGCCCTGATGTTTAATCCGCGGCAAAAGCGCCGTCGCCGCTTTCGTCCCGTGTCAAATTAGTTTGGCGCGGGCTTCGGTTAGATAGACCAAAAGCGTTTAGCTTGGTCTTGAAAGTGGCGAGGCGGAGAGGGTAGCCTGCGGTCAGCAGTGCAAGGGCGGAGTAAGTATTTACAGGCGGTTGAGCCGGTATGGTTACACATACTATATGGTCATCCCTTATGTGCTTTGCACACGCGCTGATTCTCATTTAATCGGGCAAGTTTTCTTTGACAAAATGCGGGGTTTAATGCGTGGTAAATATTAAAAAGAGCAGACTTCCCTGCTCTTTTTGCTCTGTGAATTTGAACTATTTTGGTTTGTGTTTCACAGAATAAGTTCTTCAATTTGGTTTTCGATTTCGGGGTTGTGTGTACATTGCCGCATCGCGCCGAAAGTTTTGTCATATTCGCTTTTCACATTCCGATAGCCTTGTTCACTGCAAATCAGGCAAACATCAATTTCAGCTTGCCGTTTTGCTCGCGCTTCGGTCGCTTCCTTTTCTCTCAGAAATTCATGATAGGTTTCCGGCAGACTGTATTTTTGCTCAATCGCTTCTATCAAAAATCCCGCTTTGTTTTTTGGACTGATTTCACGAAACGGAAAGGCTTCAACTTGTTTGTCGGCTTCCTCAAAATGCTTGGTCGCCAGTTCTGTCGCCTTTTCGTAGGCGATTTGGTAAGCAAGATGAAGCGTTTGTATCAGTTCCAAATGCTGATTGGTTATCGTGCTTGGTAAGTTTTGGGTAAAAGCAATGTCGGGTGGAGTCTCAGAGATCTCCTCAGACGCGAAATTTGCCACTTCAGAGGCTTCTTTTTTCCTTTTAGGTGTCTTTGTTCGGTTCTTATCTTTTCGCGGCTCTACGGAGTTGTTTTCGCCTGATTTTCTTTTCCTGCCGGAGAGTTGCTTTAACGCAGCTCGGTCGGCGTAAAACTTAACACCGTGCCGAAAGATAATTTTGAAGTCTTTCCCATCTGAAGTTTTTCTTATTTCCCAAGTTTTTAAATATCCTTGGGCGGCGAGTTCGTTTAGGGAAGGCGCAAGTTTTTCATTGATTTTCGATTTGTATTGATACTCCCTGATATTCAAAATTTGGCATAGCTCGCTGTACCGCTTCTCAAAACTGCCCGCTTCTCGGCTGGCATAGAGCCATACTTGCAGCAGCGGTATGAGTGCTTTGGCGATATTGTTTTTGAGCAATTTGTAAGTTTCAAATTCAATCGGCAGTAGGTAATGGGCATTCAGATTTTCTAAATACCAATCCGAGAGCCAAACATAGTTGCGGTCGGCTATCTTGCCGTCGTCGAGTTCCTGACCGGCACGTTTGACTCTTTGAAAGATAACGAAACTGTCGGAGGCGAAGCGTTTTTTTCCGTTGAGCCAGATCGCTCCTTCGGATTCGATAAAAGTTGCGTTCATCACCTTCAGCCATTCTTCGACTTCGCGGTAACGGTTGCCGTTTTTCGACGTTCCGAGCAGTGCAAGCAATTCGGCAGTCGTAAAGATTATTGGATTCTCAACCGTTCCCCGTTCGCGCTTGCAGCGTTCGATAATTTTTTGAAAGGCGAGATATTTGTCTTGGTCGGCGGTAATCGGCATTCCGTATTCGACATTGCCCGAAATTTTTACTTGGGCTTCGACGCGGCTGCCGTCAACCGTCTGCGTAAAGCGGATAATTTTCGGAACATTTTTTATCCGCTTGCTCGATGGTGTGAAGAAACCGAAGCCGGCAATATTTTTTTCCATCCGCACAAAGTCCGGCTCGGCAAGGGCGGTTTGAGTCGCTTTTTCCAAATCTAATTCTTCCGCTTCGGCGGTTGATTTCTTTTTTGTCGTTTTGCTCAAATTGCTTACTTCCCTTTCGGATAAATTTCCAACCCGTATCAGCCGGTTGGCGATCAAGTCGTGGAATGATGAGAAAGATTTTTCCATAAGTGAGAATTTTTAACAACAACAAAAATTAAATTTAGTGAGTCCGATAACATTTGTTGCTGGTCTGTTGTTGTATCTAAATACTATCTGAATATATCTAATTATATCAGATGCTTGTGGAAAACCTTATAAAACTTTTAGTTAAGTCAATAACACGGAGTGCTATTTCCCTTATAGGTCACCATTTCTTCCCTCAAGGGTCACCAAGATTTCCCTTGAAGGTCACTTAAATTTCCCTCAAGGGTCACCAAGATTTCCCTTGAAGGTCACTCATCGGAGTGACGGATAAGGGAAATTTTCTTTATAGGTCACCATAAATTCGAGTTAAATCTTAGTATAAATTTTCCTTTGGATGCGGGCGGCAATTTACCGGGGATTATCTTTGAGCCAACCGGAAAGAAGTTCTTCGACCAAGTCTGAAAGGTCGCGTTTCGCAACATCGAATATCAAAGCCGCTTTGACGGCATTATGCGTGTCGCGGCGCACATAAGCCAAAACCTGCGTGTAAGCGGCATTACTGCTTTTTCCGGTAGTGCGCTTTTCCGCTACCGCCTTTAGCGATGTTTTAACCGCCGGGGATAGGGAAGTATCCGGTTTCTTTTTCTCCCGTTTGGTTTTTGGTTTTGTTTCTTTTTTTTCTTTGGTATCCGTCTGAAATAACGAGGTAAATTGACTCATCGCAAAATCTCCTTTCCGAATTTTTGATAATCACTCCACGCCTCACGCGCGTAAATATCTTTCGCATCACGGACCAGCAAACCGTGTAGTGCAGCTTTTTTGTAGGCGGTGTAACGTCTTACTTGTGTTTTGAAAACCGGCAGATTGTTTTCAATTAAAACCTGTGCCGCATCCCGCCCGTCATGGCTCGGCGGCGGCGGTATCATAGTTAGCAGAATTTTATAAGTATTCGTATCGAGTTCCGATAGTGCCGCCAGCATCTTTAAGGTTGCTTTGAGCGACATCGCATCCGGCGTTGTCGGCAGAACCAGCAGGTCGCACCCCGTCGCTAAAACTTTCAAATCTTTTTCGTCCGGTCGCGCTTTCGTATCAATTACCGTGTGTTCGTGTTTTCCGGCGAACTTAGCAAGCTGCATTACATCAATTGTCTGAAAGGGAAGTGCGCCCACCTCCGCCCAATCCAAACAACTGCGGTTCGGGTCGCCGTCCACCAGCAGCGTTGAGCCTTTTTTACTTAAATATCCGGCTAGATGAACTGCGGTCGTTGTTTTGCCGACACCGCCTTTGAAACTGGCAACCGTGATTATCATAAGCTACAGAAATTATCACAGATAGCTAAATATGTAAATTACTGAATAGGGAAATATGTAAATAGTTAAATAATAAAATATCTAGCTAATTAGATAGCTAGATATTTAGATAGGTAAATATTGGCAGACTGCAAATTTTTTGCCCAACCGCTGCCGCTTAAAAATTTATCGCAACCTGCCTTCGAGCGCGGTTTTTCCAAACGTATAAAAAGCGTGTAGGGCGAATATCGCTTTCGACGACCGATTCAATAGCGTGTTGGGCAGACGCTTTACCCAAAGGTTTCAGCCCTACAGTCAGCCTTTGGTTAGAATCGGGGAAAAGGGAACTCGAAGGCAGTGTTTTTATATTATCAGACTCTTTTCAAGATTCCATGTTTTTGTTATGCTTCACTTAATCATTACAAATAGGAGGTTTAATGAAAATATGGTCAATTTAGAGATAGCACAATTGCGTTCCAAAATTGATACGGAAAAACTATACGTCGAGTTTGGTTTGCTTCGCAATGCTTTATCGGTCGCCAAGATAGTAAAGGATTTGAATATCTCATTATCCGAGGCGAATAAAGAAGGCGAATGTCGGGGAAGTTGTCCGAAATGTCAGAGAGAGAAGAGTTTTTCGCTTAATATCAATACCAACCGCTTTAATTGTTTCGCCAAAGGCTGCGTCCTGAAAGGCGGCGGGGTGATTGATTTTTTTGGCAAACTCTTTGAAGTTTCGGCAAAAGAAGCCTCTCACTTGCTTGCCTGTGCATATGGCATCTCGCCATACACTCAAGCGTTGGTGGTGGCGGCTGTCAATAATCAGACAAACGAAAACCCAACGGTAAAATCCGAACAACCGGCGCAGAGTAGGGAAGTGCCGGAATCTTTGCCGGACCTGTCTCAAATCACTTCGCCAATTACTCCCGCACATCTCATCGCTTCGATCGAGCAGCAGCTTGCCGAGCTAAAACAACTGCTCGTCATCCAATAATTCAATCCCAAAATCTATTTCGTTTTTAATGCCTGAAACAAATCAGGCATTCGGGTATTGGTTTGTCCGCTTTCGGCGGACGTTTCAAACATTTCAGAAAAAGAGAGGTTATCAGAAGTTATGAATGGATTACCGGAAACGACGTTTAGAAACGCTTCTCAGCTTTTGGAAGAAAATGACCAGGGCAGTGAAGCGTGCAGCGAGTGCGGGCAATCGGTTCGCACAGGGTCGGGTCGGTTTGTTAATCGAATAATTGATTTAAACAACTACCGCACCCGTAGGGAAATGGGCAAGCCTTATCCAGATGGCGATTATCTGTGCGCCGAATGTGATATGGCTCTTGATGTGCAGACAGAAAATGTCCTGCAATTTCCTGTAAGGAGGGAAAAAACGATGAATTGTACTTTATGTGGAGAACATATTTTAGCCACCACCAGTATTGCGTGGAATCGTGGCGATTACCATCCCGACTGTATCGGTGAAGCGGTGGCACAATACCGCGCCGCCCAAGACAGGATCAATCAGGGACTTTCATCCAGTGATTATGAAGCCTTTGAAGACCCCGAACCATTCGAGGATGAATATGCTGGGTATGAGGAGGACGACCTTGATTGTTTGATTGACCGATTTGACGAAATGCCGGAAGTGTCGGACGAAGTGCTGAATCAAATTCCGGTAACAGCCCCAAACGGACGACGTGAAGTTCACGTGAGCGATGTTATAGCTTCGGTGACAAATCAGTTTGTGGCTGAACGCTCGAACGGCACTGTCGGAAGCGTCGGAACATTGATTTCAGGCATGACGACCACGCTCATAAACCGTGAAGCTCTCAGGCATTTACCCGTTCCCGAAACAACCGATACTTTCAAGCCGATTCCGCATTTTGAATTGGTTGACAACATTATGAAATCGCTTTCATATCGAAGGCTTGAAGTTGTCAGAGAAGAGTATGCCGTGTCGTTCGACGGGATGAAAATGTTCGGTCTGATTGAACTCAATGTCGAGTATTCGGGTGTCAGGTTTGCCATTGGTCTGCGGAACAGCAATGACAAGTCAATGCGAGTCGGATTAGTCGCCGGTTATCGGGTGATGGTTTGTGAGAATAAAATGCTCACCGGCGATTTTCAGCCGATGCTTGCCAAGCACTCGAAAAACTTCAATTTAATTGATGGACTGTCGGTGGCGGTTGATCGAATCCAAAGAAACATCGGACGGGTCGAACAGCACATAGGAGTTAAGAAACAGAAAATGCTTTCGGACGAATCAGCTAAAAGCCTGATCTACGAAGCGTTCTTGAACCGGAAAATTCCGATGAGCTTGATGCGCCTCGTGCATAGAGAATTCTTTATCGAGCCGCAATACGCCGCTTTTGCCGACAAATCTTTGTGGAGCTTGGAAAACTGTTTTACAAACGCTTTCAAGAAACTCAAACCGGTGCAGCAGTTTGAAGCTTGCTCGAAGTTAGGGAAGTTGATCACGCCGCTCGTTCTCAATTAGTTCTACATTAGGAGGAGAGAAATATGCCGATCTTTTTCAAAAACAAAAAGATTGCCGGCTACATCCGCACCGGCTTAACGATGGACGTTGATGAATCACAGGCAACCTGGCTTCATCATAAAGACTCCGGATATACAGCCTGCGCGCTCGGAATGGCAATCGTCGGAAAACTTGGACTTTGGAAAGGTCACGTCACTTTTATCGAAACTCTGCTGCGAAACGGCGGTGATGAAATACAGACTATTTCCGACATCCTTGAAGTCGATCCTTTACTCGTTGAAGAAATCAACAAGATTCATATGCTCGGCGTTCCGGCAATAGAAATCGCGGAATGTCTTGAATTTGAAGAAGGCAATGACCAATTTGAATTAACTGCGGATGTTTTTTAGCCGCTCTTGCAGACAACAATCAATCTTCGGATATTGTTGTCTTTTTTCTATTGATTCTTTATTCGTTTTTTATCGGTTGCTGAGGTTATTCAGCTGTTCGTATAAAATTTCAATCGCGCTTAAAATTCTCTCGACATCAGCTTTGGTTGCCGGACGATTATCTTCGGATATGATGGGTTCGTATGTCATATTTTCCATATTTAGCTATTTAACTATTTAGATATGTATTATAGCATCCGTTTGTAGTTTTTATTTTCCGTTCATCAACAAGGGTGGGTTGCCGCCGAATGCAGGAAATCTTTGCAGTTTCCTGCATTCGTGCCGAAATCTTAAAAAATTAAGTCCAGGGTAAAGCCGGAAACAAATCCGAGCATTAAAACGGCAGCGGCTAGATACAATTTAGCTTTCATAAATTGTATTCTTTTTTCAGCTCGGAAAACGGCAGCGGTTTGAAGTCATAACTGACCAGCAGGGGACAACGCGTGTCTTCCATTTCCGACAGCCGGAAATATCCCCACTCGTCAAAATCTCCATTGACGAATCCGAAAAACAAAACATCGCCGCTCTCTTCGATTTCGCATTCGGACACATACCACCGCCAGGGGAATTGCAACAAACTGATTTCTAAATAAATCATCGGGTCGGCGGTGTTTTCCTGCGTGTAAAGCGGCGGGATTTCGCGCTTTTTAATTTCGGCGATAAGTCGGTTGTCCATTGTTTTTTGGATTACTGGTCTGTTTGGCTTTCAAGCCGTTGTGGTAGCTTGCCAGCACTTTGCGCTTTAAGAGCTGCTTGCTCTCGCTAAAAGCAATGTGCAGCTCTTTGGTATCGCCATCGGATATGGCGCGTTCTATTGGCTCAAAGATGGTAAAATCGAGCCATTCTTCGAGTTCCGCCATATAACCGGTTTGTGCGCCGGTGCTGGCTGCTTCTCTTGGTGCCGTTTCCGGCTGATGCTGCTGTCTTCTTGGGGTGAACATAATTGTTCTCCTTTCCTTGAATGCTTTGGGGGCATTCTTAATTTTTTTTCGGCGCGGCTTTTCTTTCTTCCCCGCCTTACCAGCTTCCACAAGCGGACGGATTCCTTGCTTTGTCAGCCTTTAGGCTTTAAGGGCTTGTCCCTTGACAAAGTAAGGTGTCCGCTACACTTCATCACGGCGGGGAAGAAAGATTTGGGTGGGATTATAGATGACAAGAAAATAAAAACAACCTGCATTTAGTCGTCATAAACTTTATGACTAAGGTTATTCGTGTTACAAATTTAGGGTGGAAAAAATTCTTTTGGCTTGGCTTGGCAATACAGACTTGAAGGCATCTGAAGGTGTCGCAGAGGTCGGATTAGGACCTATTGCCCAAGCTGTGCAGACCTTTGATTTTGACGCAATTGTGCTGATTAGCAATCATCCAAAGAAAAAAAATACACCATACGAAAGTTGGCTCAAAAACCAAACTTCCGCTTCAGTCGAGATTTATTATGCAGAACTTTCGCGTCCAACTCATTACGAAGAGATTTACAAATCTACTGTTCGGATAATCGAGGGAACGCTCAAAAAATACGGCACAAAACCAAAACTGACCTTTCATTTAAGTCCCGGCACTCCGGCGATGACTGCCATTTGGATTATTCTTGCCAAAACTCGTTTTCAAGCCGCTCTAATAGAATCCTCCAGAGAAGAAGGCGTTCGGAAAGTCAACATTCCGTTTGAGATTGCCGCTGAATTCATCCCTGAGCTGCTGCGCGAATCAGACAAAGAGTTACAAAGACAAGCCTCTGCCATTGCACCTGAAACTCCGGCAGAATTTGACGCAATCATTCATCGCAGCACGAAGATGAAAAAACTTATCGCCCAAGCGCAAAAGGTGGCTGTCCGTAGTGTGCCGGTGATAATAGAAGGCGAAAGCGGAACGGGAAAAGAATTACTTGCACGGGCTATTCATCAAGCCAGCCCGCGCCGGAATAAAACTTTTGTCACAGTCAACTGCGGGGCAATCCCTTCAGAACTCGTTGAATCGGAATTCTTTGGACATACGAAAGGGGCATTCACCGGTGCGGTAGGCGACAGGATAGGTTACTTTGAAGAAGCCGATGGCGGAACTATTTTTCTTGATGAAATCGGGGAAGGCGCCCGAAGGCAGTATCTTTATATTATCAGACTCAATATAGAAATTACGTATAAACTTGGAGTACCACACAGCCAGCACATCTAAAAATTTCATCTTTTATTGTTTGAGTGTTAATCTATCCGGTATGAAGTATTCATTAAAATTTATACTGAGTCCTATTCTTATTAGCTTTGTTTTGATTGCTTCTTCCTGTTCTGGAAACACCAATCAAACTACGGGCAGCGATCAAAAAACTAATTATAACGAACAATCATCGTCTTCGACCGCTTCGCAGCCGGGACTAAAGCCTCCCATTTTGCCGGACGCGAAATTGACGCCCGGTGACACGCTTGATGTTACAAAAGAGGATATTTGCGTTTCCGGTTATTCAAAGAAAGTGCGCGACGTGCCGCAGGCAGTTAAAGAACAGGCTTACAAAGAATACGGAATTACTCAAAGGGAACCAGGCGAGTATGAAGTTGACCACCTAATTAGTCTCGAAATTGGCGGCTCGAATTCAATCAAGAATTTGTGGCCGGAAAGCTACCGCACCGAGCCGTGGAACGCCCATACAAAAGATAAATTAGAAAACAAACTGCACGAAATGATTTGCAGCGGTCAAATCGATATAAAAACGGCGCAACACGAGATTGCCACAAATTGGATTGACGCTTATAAAAAATACGTCCAAGAGCAGCCGGGTAGCACTTCTCTGAATGGGAATTCTAAAGAAAACGGCTCTGCCAAAGCTAATCCGTCTTCAGCTAAAAATACCGGCACAAATCGTCAGCCCGCGGTTAATAATTCTTCAACTTCAACCGCTTCAAACACAACAGGCGTGATTATCGGCAACAAGAACAGTCATATTTATCATCTGCCGAATTGTCCCGATTACGATAAAGTTTCCCAGAAAAACCGGGTTGAATTCCAGAGCGCGAAAGATGCCGAAGCTGCCGGTTATCGGCTGGCGGGAAACTGCCGTCAAAAATAGATTAAAACAGATAAAACGAAACAGAGGATAAGCAATCGGAAAAAGAACGAAGCGATTGAGAAGGAGAAAAACCATAGATGAATGCTAATCGAAAACTAACGACTATCATCAAAGGACGCACCATCAGCAGCGTCGAACAATCCGACCAAAGCACGCTTGATATAACCTTCGGCGACAATTCAAAGATGCATATTAAGACGGGCGGACAAGTTTCTGCTCCCGATGATCTAAAAAGCCGGACGATAAGTCACGTCCAGCAGGAAGGTAATACATTGCGACTGATTTCAGCCGACAACACATCAATTGATATTCCGCTCGCCGAAGCCACCTCAAGCGTGATGCTCAGAGACAAAGACAATCAGATGGAATACGCCGATTAAAATTAAATAACGCCTTTTGTTAAGCCCTGCGGCGAATAGCGTGATAGACAACCAGCAATATCACGGCACCGATGACGGCGACACAAATACTTCCGATGTTTAACCCGCCCGTTTGACCCACGTTAATCCCAAGCAGGCTAAAGAGCCAGCCGCCGAGGACTCCGCCGACCAGACCAAGTAAAATATCTATCACGAAGCCGTCACGGACTGGCAGGAGGGAACGTGCGATAAACCCGCACAAGTCCCCTAAACAATTGATAATCCGATAGTTACAGTATTATGGAATGTTTTTCAATAGTTCCGAAAACTGGTGGAAACGGAAATTATTCTATCCAGATGGAACGAAAAACAGATAATTATTCGAAAAATAGGCTATTTCTGCCATATCCAAAAGTAAAATCGGAAATTTTACGTAGAAAAATCAGTCTATGTGGGTTTATCGCACGTTCCCTCCCGTTAGTCCAATTTGAAGCGAAATAAAATTGATTGTTTTCAGCGGGAAATCCTCAAAGTGTTCTAAAAATCTGCCTTCATTCCGCAAAAAGCATAGCTGAACGGCAAACCACCGGCGATTGGATTCGCCGCGACACTTTTCGACTTCAAACACATCTTCCAACGTCAAAGTCCAATCCGCGACCAACCTTTCTTCGCCCGGTTCGTTATCCATAAACATTGAGCGAAGAGTTTTCCAGATCACGACTCAAATCCGCTTGCGAAGGTTTCGTATAAACGGCAGTAGTATCCAAACTTTCGTGTCCTAAAAGATTCGCTAAATCAACAATCTTGCCCGGATTCTGCTTCAGATAATTCAAAGCGAAAGTATGCCGCAAAGTATGGGCGGAAACGGAAATTCGCGTGATTTTAGCTTTTTTACCAAATTGCGAAATCATTGATTGAATCGTTCGTTTAGATAGCTTTTCACCTTTTTGATTGAGGAAAAACGACTCTGACGCAAAATTTCCGCGAATTTCCAAATAACTCCTGACCGCTCGCCTGACCGAAGCATTCAGCGGAATTTCGCGTTCTTTCAAGCCTTTGCCTTGTCTGACCAAAACCGTTCCGGTACGCTCACTCGCTTTGACATCACTCATCTTTAAATCGGCGACTTCCGAAACCCGCAAGCCGGTTTGCACCATCAATTGCACAATCGCGTAATTGCGAACCGCGAAATTTGAACTTCCTGACACTCGCAGTAAAGCGTGAACCTCATTTTCCAATAATCCGAGTGGTTGACGATTTCTGACGAACTTAATCGGTTTCAAAGAAATTGCCACATCTGATCTCATTCGTTTGGTCTGAACTGCCCAACGGGATAATTTTCGCAAGGCTTCCAAACGGCGATTGATCGTCGTCGGCTGCAACCCCCGAACATTCAACAAAAATTGCCGATAATTAATCAGGTCGAGTGGTGAAAGTTTTTTCAGTTCAACTTGCTCACCCAAACTTTGCAGATACCACTCATAAAATTTCTCCAAATCAAACTGATAACCGGAAACCGTATTTTCGGCAAAATCATTTTCTCGCAGATGTTGGACGAACTCACTTAAAACAGAAGAATCGGTCATATAAAAAACTCAGGAAAAAAGGCTGCTTGTATTTAATGCAATAGCATCCCCCACGTTAGACTACCGATTTATTGCATTAAATACGGCAGATATTTTAAGAGTATTGCATACAAACTTTATTGTATGCGTGTATTTAATGCAATAAAACGCCAAAAACAAAGAAAATTAAGCAGAAATCAATGAATTTTCACGAAAATGAGCGGATTTGAAGGAAAAAGTAAGCTCTTAGAGTAAAAAAATGTGCCTTCGTGCCTAATACCCCAAGTTTTCCAATTTGTGCCAGCGTCCTTGTAGTTTGTCGCTTTTTGACAGAGCAACTTTCCGATTAGCCTTCAAAGGACAGATGAAATGTTTCTTGTGAGAGAGAATAAAACGCATATTCTCCACACTTGAAAACCAAACATCGAATAACACAAAGCGAAACTTGACTTTATTTTTGATGGCATATTCGATTTGTTTTCGCGCCATCTCGTTTTTTGAAACTGCCGAGCGACGTTTCTGTTTCAAGTCTTTCGGGTCAATGTAATGTTCAGTTTTGCTGACCAATTCAAACCCAATTGGCAAGGCAACATCGCGGGCTTGATACAAGCAACTGATAAAATTAATGCCTTTGACAGTTGTTCCTTTGGAATGGTCAAAATGCCAACAAATGATGTCATTTTCATCCGTATAAGGCTTTTCCTGAATCGAATCGTCAAGTATCAAAGAGCCGCTCTCAGTTTCAATTTCTCTGACTAATGGTTTGACAAATTGCCACAGGTCTTTGCTTGTTTTCAATTTACTTGAGAGAAATCGCGTGATTTTATCGTGCGAAATCTGACCGTCAAGCAAGTCGCTTAAACCGGTGGCAGTTGTCAAACCAAATGATGCAATCAAATAATCCGAGTAGATTTCTGCTATTTCGTCCATGCAAAAACCTTACTCTTTTTTCAATCACCTGCGTAAGGTGAGTTACTAATATCTTTGAAAATTCAAGTTTTTATTGTGGCACTCAACACGAAAATAGCTTCAACACTTTGCTTATAACTTGTTTTACTGAGCGTTGCGTAGGTTAGTAAATCCGCCGTCGAAGAAACGCCGTGCCTGCGCGAGTGCCGGGGCAACCGCCGTTGAGTGATTCAAACTTGTATCTTTAATCACATATTGCCGCAGCGTGTCGTTAGATACGCCGCGCCGCCGCATCGTCCGCATCGTTTTCTCCGTATTCGCTGGGTCAACCACTGTATCGCCCTGCAAACTTATCAAAAGCATCTTTGTGCGCGGCGACCAATCGTAAACGTCGCTCTTTTGCATCTCACTAATTACAGGTTCGGAAGTGTCCAAAGTTTCGAGAGCCGTTTTAAATCTGGTCGTGATGGCGTCTTCGAGCGAATTTTTCTCGCGCAGCAGAATTCCCGTCAGCGCGAGTCGTTCGATGACGCTTTTGTCGGAGATATTACCTTTAAACGATTGCGAAATTGTGAAAGCCATCGCCGGCTTAAAATACTCGGTTAATTTTATGCCCGCGCTTTTGTGAAAGTAGTAAGCCATATACGAAGTTAAAGCAAGCCGTATGACAAATTCTTCCTGCGTGGTCGGAGCGGCGAGCAGCCATTTTCTGGTTGTATCCAAAAGGTCATACGGACCGGAAGCCGGCGCCGCGGCGGAAACGTGGTAGATGGCGCCGGATTTTTGTTCTAAATCACGCACCGTCCACATCGCCACCGCGCCGCCTTCGGAATAACCGGAGACAAACAGGCGCGAACCGACCTCTGTGTTTTGACGCTTCGCCAAAGCTCGCGCCGGCTCGATGATGTCTACGGCGGAACGGCTGTTGATCGCGCCGAGCGGATACGGATGCGCTCCCGTGTTGTCGCCGAGTCCGAGATAATCCGGCATCGCCACGGCGTAGCCGCCGGAAGCAAATGCTAAAGTCGCCATCTGCGCATCCGAATCGTTCGATTCTCCCGTAAAGCGCGACGGCGCGAGCGCGGAATTGAAAATCGTTCCGTGATTAAAAATCACCAAACCGTTCGGCGCGCCGCCGCGCGGCAGAACGACCAAACCGCTTAAAACGACGGGGCTGTTTCTCTCGTCCTGCGAGCGGTAATTAACTTTATACAAATCGAGAGCCTGCGCGGTCGGACTGACGGAGTTTCCAAATTTTTCCCGTATTAGTTGGTTGACTTGCGCGACGCTCATCGTTCCGCTGCGTGTTGAACTGATAAAATTACTATTAACCGTTGCTAATTTACTGTTTTGTGCGGTAGCGGCTTCGACGAAAACCGCTAAAAGTGCCAAAAACAGGCACATCGCCGAAACAAGTGTTCGATTTTTCATTTTTCCTTTCCTCCTTTGCGATTAAAAATTGCGGGCGTGTTTCAAAAAACAAACACGCCCGTTGAAAAATTACCTTAATTTTCCCGAACTGATTCTTCGCCGACTATATCCGGCTCATTTTTTTCATCTCCAATCAACCATGAGTAGAAAAAGCCCGCTAAAATCGCTCCCAAAATCGGCGCGACCCAAAATAGCCAAAGCTGGGCAATTGCCCAGCCGCCGACAAATAACGCCGGTCCGGTGCTTCTCGCCGGATTTACCGAAGTGTTTGTTACGGGAATGCTTATCAGATGAATTAGCGTCAAGCCGAGTCCGATGGCAATCGGAGCGAAACCTTTCGGGGCGCGATTGTGCGTCGAGCCGAGAATGATTATCAAAAAGAAGAACGTCATCACGACTTCCGTCACCAGACAGGCAATCAGCGCATATTTGCCCGGCGAATTATCGCCGAATCCGTTCGAGGCAAATCCGCCCGCCGTGCTGAATCCGGCTTTTCCGCTGGCGATGACATATAAAATTCCTGCTCCAACAATTGCTCCGATAACTTGCGCGACAATATACGGCAAAATCTCGGACGCGGGAAATCTTTTTCCAGCCCACAGTCCGACGGTTACCGCCGGATTGAAATGTGCCCCGGAAATATGTCCGACGGCGTAAGCCATTGTCAGAACGGTTAAGCCGAAAGCCAAAGAAACGCCGAGCAGTCCGATACCGACATTCGGAAATGCCGCCGCCAATACTGCGCTCCCGCAACCGCCTAAAACAAGCCAGAGCGTTCCAATAAACTCTGCCGATA
>MWVY01000048.1_pt1 | contig 26746 bp, 28 predicted proteins | sample 1047251 | NCBI WGS metagenome assembly MWVY01 (sample SAMN06349983, study PRJNA376086) | soil metagenome | isolation source: MS7-5 sample Antarctic (ecotone) soil | place: Antarctica | collected 2015-01-13
AACTTACCCTCGAACGCAACCGGGAGAATGTAAACGAGGCCATGTATAAAGCCGGCTATACGGACGTTAAAGCTTTCCGCACCACATTTAAAAAACTCACCGGCTTGTCACCGTTAGAGTATCGAAACAAAACCGGTAAGCGACAGAATGTATTCTCTCATAGTTCTATATGATATGCATGGGACAGTGAAATGCAAAGCGCCGGCAAAGGCGAACAGGAGATTAAAAACATTACTGAAGGTGAAAGAGTTGATATTGAAGTAAGATTTGAAAAACCATTTGAAGGAATAGCAACCACCCCAATTGTTACTGAGGCTGTTTCGGAAAATCAGACTAAAGTAAAGTGGGGCATGAATGGCAAGAATAAATACCCAATGAATTTCATGAATTTATTTATTGATAACATGCTTGGAAAAGACCTGGAATCCAGCCTTGCTACATTGAAAAATAATCTTGAAAACAAGTAATTATCCAGGTTATGACAATGAGTAAAAATCATTTTGCAGCAACTGTTGATGAATATCTGGATGCGTTACCTGATGATGTACGCAAAATGCTCCGGAAAGTTCGTGAAACAATAAAAGAAGCTGCGCCAAAAGCTGAAGAAGTTATCAGCTACCAGATACCAACTTATAAGTATTTGGGGGCGGTTGTACACTTTGCAGCCTTTAAAAATCATTGTTCATTTTTTGGAGTAAGTAAGTCGTTATTACAAAAATTTGAAAAAGAACTCAGACTTTTTAAAGTCTCCGGAACTACTATTCATTTTTCAGTTGATAACCCTTTGCCTGCTGCACTTGTAAAGAAGTTTGTAAAAGAGAGAATTAAACAAAACGAATTATTAGCGCTGGCTAAGAAAAACAAAATCATTAGTAGATAATAACCGTTAAATAAAAACAACATGGAAAAATTACATTTCTCAACAACCATCAATGCTCCTAAAGAAAAAGTTTGGAAAACACTTTGGGATGATACAACATATCGTCAGTGGACAAGCGTTTTCAGTCCAACTTCATACGCTGAAACAGATTGGAAAGAAGGCAGCAAGGTGCTTTTTCTTGATGGCCAGGGCTCAGGAATGGTAAGTAGAATTGAAGCCAACAAACCAAACCACTTTATGTCGTTCAAACACCTGGGCATTGTGAAAGATGGCAAGGAAGACACTGAAAGTGAAGAAGTGAAAGGATGGGCTGGAGCATTTGAAAACTATACATTGAAAGATGTAGATGGAAAAACAGAATTACTGGTAGAATTAGACATAAGTGAAGAGCATAAAGATATGTTTACAGGTATTTTCCCAAAAGCTTTAGAACAGGTAAAAACATTATCAGAAAATAACTAACAGCATTGAATATGGAAACAACAATCCAAACAAAAAAAACAGCAGAAAATGGCAAACAGGAAACCGAACTAAAGCAGAAGATTACTCCATTTCTATGGTTCGATAGGCAGGCTGAAGAAGCTGCAAATTTCTACACTTCCGTGTTCAAGAACTCCAGAGTGGTAAGCGTTACACGCTATGATGAAAAAAGTGCACAGGCTTCAGGTCTACCAAAGGATTCTGTAATGACGGCTGAATTCGAATTAGAGGGGCAGAGGTTTGTAGCATTGAATGGCGGACCACATTTTAAATTCACAGAAGCTGTTTCATTTGTTATTAACTGCGAAACACAGGAAGAAGTAGATGAGTTTTGGAATAAGCTTACTGAAGGTGGGCAGGAATCACAGTGCGGCTGGCTTATAGATAAGTTCGGCTTATCATGGCAAGTTGTTCCTACTATTTTGCCTGAGCTATTCAGAATCAAAGATCCAGAGAAGTCAAAAAGAGTAACGCAGGCAATGCTTCAAATGAAGAAAATTGATATTGAAGCTTTGAAAAAGGCGGCGGAGTAATCAATGATAATATGTAATAATACAGCAGACCGGTATAACCTGGTATGCTGTATTGTTGCTTCATCTTATCTTACTCATTCACCGCAAGATCTTCCGGCACTTCATTTTTAGTGAGTACGGCTGCCTTTCGTATAAGTAACAGAAACTCTTTTCGATACCCTTCGTTATCATTACCCAAAGCAGATTTAGCACGCTTGTAAACATCAGAATAATTTGCAGTGCCCTTTAATTCAGAATTACGGAGCAGCATTCCAAATTCTGCTACAGAAGCCGCAAACCTGTAATTATTAGAGGATTGATTGTAAGGAGTGTTATTATCAACAACCGAATGTTCAATTAAGGCACTGTTATCTTTTGCCGGTGCTTTATAGCGGAACTTTATAGTCAATAAATCATCTGTATTTTTTGATGATCTGTGGGTGACTACATTCTGATACTTTAGCGGATCAACATCTTTCAAATGATGGCTTTTAACTCCTGCAGGAATTATTTCATACAAAGCTGTAACAGTATGCCCGCTGCCTAATTCCCCGGCATCTTTTTTATCATCGTTAAAGTCTTCTTTGTTTAGTATGCGATTTTCGTATCCAATTAATCTGTAACCTTCAACTTTTACCGGGTTAAATTCTATTTGCAGTTTAACGTCTTTTGCAATAGTAAATAGTGTCCCTCCAAACTCATTCACTAATACTTTCTTTGCTTCACTAAGCCTGTCAATGTATGCATGGTTGCCATTACCCTTATCTGCGAGCTTTTGCATCTTATTATCTTTATAATTGCCCATTCCATATCCCAAAATAGTTAGGTATACACCGCTTTCTCTTTGCTTTTCTATAATGCGGACCAGATCATCATCACTACTAACACCAACATTAAAATCTCCGTCAGTGCATAGTATAACTCTGTTATTACCCTTAGTCATAAAGTTTTCCTGAGCAACTTTGTAAGCGAGTTTAATTCCTTCTCCCCCGGCAGTAGATCCACCTGCCTCCAGGCCGTCAATAGCAGATGTGATTTTACTTTTGTTATTTCCACTTGTAGATGGAAGTACTAGCCCTGCAGCTCCTGCATACACAACAATTGATATTTGATCTTCAGGACGCAATTGATCCACTAAAAGCTTCAGTGATGATTTTACTAATGGTAATCTATTTTCTCCGCTCATTGATCCGGAAACATCAATTAAAAACACAAGGTTTGATGGAGGAAGCTTATCAGTTGGTATTCTTTTGCCTTGTAAACCAATCAAAACCAGTTTATGTTGTTTGTTCCATGGGCATTCCGACATTTCCGTTGAAATAGAAAAGGGGTGATTGTCTTTGGGTCCGGCATAATCATACCGGAAGTAGTTAATCATTTCTTCTATCCTTACAGCACCCGCAGGTGGTAATTGATTATTGTTGAGAAAACGGCGTACGTTGCTGTATGATGCTGCGTCTACATCAATTGAAAAAGTTGATAATGGTTCATCACTAACTTTATGAAAGCTGTTCTCTGAAATATGGTCGTAATCTTCTGTATTAAACTTCTGAGGGTAATTACCAAGATTAATGGAAATATTTTGTGGCTGGTTGTAAAGAATGGATTTTGACCTTCTGGATGCAAAACTTGTCACAACAACTTCATCTAAAGCAATTTTGGAAGGTTTCAATGTTACATTAATAGTGTTTCGACCCTTAACCATTATTTCCTGTGATTCATATCCAGCAGAATTGATTACAAGCGTAACATCCCTGTTCGATACCTCAATTCTATAAAAACCATTGTGATCTGAAGTAGCAGCATTGCTGTTCAGCTTTAGATTCCGTGCCTTTTCTATTATTGTTGCATATGCAATTCCATTACCATTTGCATCTTTAATAACACCTTCAACAACATGTTTGTTAGATGTGCGAAATGCATTAGCAAAAAAAACGACTGGAAGCAGGATGAATATTAACCGTTTCATAAAAAATGATTTGTTAACTGGATGCAGCATTTCTTATCATTACATAACTCTTATCAGAAGATATTTTTATCGGGTTTGAAAAGGATGGCTTTCATAAAGAACATATCATCTTCATATACTGATGCTGAATTAATACATCAGTACCGGCACACGAATGACTTGAATTTATTAGGAGAACTATACCAGCGTTATATGGATTTAGTTTACGGAGTATGTTTAAAATACCTGAATGAACCGGAGGATGCAAAAGATTGTGTTATTAATATTTTTGAAGAGCTTATACCAAAATTGAAAAAGCATGAAGTCGAAAACTTCAAAAGCTGGCTTTACCAATTAACTAAGAACCATTGCCTTATGCGGCTTAGGAGTAGTAGAAAAACAACAAATGTGAAACTTAATATTACTCTTGTGCAATCAGAAGAAAATATGCATCTAAATGGGGAATTAGAAAAAGAAGAGAATTTCAAGCAACTGCAGTTTTGCTTGCAACAACTTACTACGAAACAAAGACAAGTAGTAGAGCTATTTTACTTGCAGGGGAAATGTTACAAAGAAATCTCAAGTACAACCGGGGTAGAATGGAATAAGGTGAGGAGCTATATACAAAACGGTAGACGTAATCTAAAAGCCTGCATGGAAAAAAGAAAAATGTATAACGTATCGAGGTAAATGAAAAAGGATCTGAAACATATAAAGTATACAGCCCACGACATAGAAAGGTATAATACCGGCAAAATGTCTGCACAAGAAATGCATGAACTTGAAAAAGCTGCACTCGAAGATACTTTTTTAGCTGATGCAATAGAAGGATATACGTACACAACATCAGCAAATTCTGACCTCACTGATCTGAAGCATATGCTTCAACAAAATATTACAAAAGAAAGAGGAAAAGATATTACAAGAATTTCCAGGCAGTGGTTGCGTGTTGCTGCATTACTTCTTTTTTTAACCGGAGCAGGTTGGTTTGTGTACCATTATAATTTCAATAATACTGAATCAGAGATAGCTCAGGAAGACAAATCGCCACAAGAAACAGATCTTCAACAACAATCAACTTCTTCAACTCAAGCAGATGAAGTTACTGGAGATAATAATTTACAACCAGATTCGCAATCAGTTGCAATAACAGGCAAAAAGGGCTACTCAGCTGATAAATCAAAAAGAGTTTCAAGTTCTTCTTATCGAAGGGAATCAAGATCAGTTAATTCGTACACAAATGATGAAATAGGAAATCAGGCTCCAGTAGTTAGTAGTGCACCGGATCTTACAAAAGGAAATGAAACAAACAAATCAATGTTAACTCGCGCCACTAAGGGAGATTCGTTAGTTAATACTGGCACAACAGATTCAAAAATAAAAACCGAACTAACAAAAACCGTAGTGGAACCGAAGTCCAGCATCATCAGTGGACAGGTCGTAAACACAAAGGGTGAAGTTCTTCAAAATGCATCAGTCACAATTAATAATTCACAAGTAGCAACTGTTACTGACAAGCAAGGTTATTTCGCTATTCGCGTAAAGGATTCAGTAGTTATTGCCACCGTGGCTTATGTTGGTTATGAAGCAAATAGTGTGAAACTGAAGAATCCTGATTCGATTAATAAGATAGTTCTAAAAGAATCTAACGCTTCATTAAGTGAGGTTGTTGTAGGTTATAACGGAAGAAGAAAAAGTGCAAATTTGTCCGAAAACAATAAAGCTTTGCCGGAACCATCAGGTGGTTGGCGTCTATTCGAAGAATATCTCTCTAAAAATTTAAAGAACGATAGCAAAATGCACGGAGAAGTTCATCTTTCTTTTAATATCAATAAACAAGGAGCTCCAGAAAAAATAAAAGTGGAAATACCCTTATGCAGTGAATGTGATAAGGAGGCAATACGACTCTTAAAAGATGGACCAAAGTGGAAAAAAGCAAACGATAACAGGGGAAGAGTAGCTATCGTATTTTAATCCAGGACAATAACTACTTAATTAGATTTTGGTAATATAATTCAAGTAAACTAAAGCCTCTTTCAAAAGTTTTGATAAATAGCAACCCTCCTATTCCTGCGGCAATCACATTCCACATGAATGATTATTTTTAGCAATAAATAATTACCCTCATGAGAACTATATTGTTCTTTCTTTTACTGCCTCTTCTTACTATAGGTCAGAAAAAACAGATCACACTTGAGGACATCTATAAAAAAGGAACATTCCGCGGTGAATCTTTTGCCGGATTTGGAAATCAGAGCCCTGACAGCCTTTTTGATCCCAACAATATTGTAGATGAAACAGGTAAAAAAATAGTTATCGAAAGATCTGAGCTTAGTGCAGATAAAAAACGAATACTTTTCTTTAATGGACGCGAACCAATCTACAGGCACTCCTCAAGATCTAATATTTACCTGTATGATGTCGCTACAAAAAAAGTGATCAGGCTGAATGAAGGCAAAGTATTACATCCAAGCTTTTCGCCTGATGGAAGCAAAATAGCTTATGTATATGATAACAATTTGTATATATATGAAATTGCATCAGGCAAACAAACAGCAGTTACAACAGATGGAAAATGGAATCATATAATTAATGGTAATGCTGATTGGGTATATGAAGAAGAATTCAGTTTTACAAAAGCTTATGACTGGAGCCCAAATGGAAGTTATATAGCTTATTATAAGTTTGATGAAATCAAGGTGAAGGAATTCAATATGACAATATATGATGATCGTTATAATAAAGATTATCGCTTCAAATATCCAAAAGCAGGTGATTCCAATTCAACAGTAACAATTCATATATATAATGTGGCCTCTGGTAACCATTCTAAAGCACAATTCGAGCAGGGAGATATTTACATACCACGGATAAAATGGACACAGGCAGATGATAAGCTTGTTGTATTCTGGATGAACAGATTACAGAACCACTTGAAGTTATTACTTACAGATGCACGAACAGGTACAGCCACACCTATTTATGAAGAAAAGAATAAGTATTATGTTGATATTAATGATGACTGGTGGTTTTTAAAAGATGGAAAACATTTTCTGTTTGGCAGTGAAATGAATGGCTACTACAGGTTATATCTCTACAGTATTGATGGAAAACGTAAAACAGAAATTACAAAGCTGAAGAATGATATTGCAGATGTAAATGGAGTTGATGAAAAGAACCGGTTGGTTTATTATACTGTTGCGTATCCACGACCAATGGATAGAAATCTTTTTGTTTCAGATTTCGATGGTAAGAACACCACGCAATTAACTACAGGTAACGGATGGCACAGGGTTCAGTTGAATGAAGCTTTTACCCAGTTCTATGATTATTATTCTAACATCAACACTCCACAAACAGTAACATTGTATGATATAAGGAATCAAAAAGGCACCATAACTGCTGTCAGGAATAAAGTAGTAAATGAAAATGCCAAATTAAAAAATACATTGTCAGAGTATGAATTAAGTAAAGCAGAATTCATAAAAGTTCCAAATACAAAAGGCGATACATTGAACGGTTGGATGCTGAAGCCGGTAAATTTTGATGCCTCAAAAAAATATCCTGTCCTGTTCTCTAACTATGGAGGTCCTGGATCACAACAGGTGGCTGACCGTTTTGGAGCAGCAAATTTCTGGCACCAAATGCTGGCGCAGAAAGGTTATATAGTTGTCTCTATTGATAATACGGGTACAGGTTTCCGCGGAGAAGATTTTAAAAAGAAAACTTACCTGCAATTAGGAAAACTGGAAATTGAAGACCAGATTGATGCTGCTAAATTCTTAGCCAGGTTGCCGTATGTTGACAGAAATAACATTGGTCATTATGGTTGGAGTTACGGGGGCTTCATGAGTTCCTTAGCTATTACTAAAGGAGCTGATATATTTAGTGCAGCAATAGCTGTAGCACCAGTTACATCATGGAGGTTTTATGATAACATCTATACTGAGCGGTTTATGCGTACACCGCAGGAAAATCCAAAAGGTTATGACGACAATTCACCAATCAACCATGTAGATAAACTAAAAGGTAAATTCCTTATCATTCACGGCACTGCAGATGACAATGTACATTTCCAAAACACTGTGTTAATGGTAGATGAAATGATCAAAAAGAATGTAGTTTTTGAAAGTGCATTTTACCCAAATAAGAATCATGGAATTTCCGGTGGTAATACTTCATTTCACTTATGGAGCAAAATGACAAATTGGTTGTACAACAATTTAAGAAATGAAAATGTGAGAGTTGCTCCATCAGGAACAGAAGCAAAATCATTCTAACTATATAATAGAAGATTATAAGGAGGCTTTTTAAGGCCTCTTTTTTATATAAATACTTCCAGTTTACTTTTGCATAAGGTAAGAAACATCAACTCATTGTATCTTCATTTCAATGAAAAAAATAGCTGTTGGTATAACTGGTGCAAGTGGATCTCTTTATGCAAAATTATTATTGCATAAACTGGAGACTTTAAAAGACCAGTTGCAGGAAGTTTCTGTTGTAATGAGCAGCAATGCTAAACAAGTATGGCAAACAGAATTAGGGGATGAAAGTTTCAACAATTTCCCTTTTCGATATTTTGATAAAACTGATTTTACAGCACCATTTGCCTCAGGTTCAGCAAAATATGATGCCTTAATTATAATACCATGTTCAATGGGAACATTGGGAAGGATAGCCGCCGGAATATCTAACGACCTGATTACCCGCGGTGCAGATGTAATGCTTAAAGAAAGAAAGAAGTTGATCTGTGTAATAAGGGATACTCCATACAACTTAGTTCATATAAAAAACATGGAAAGTGTAACTCTTGCTGGTGGAATTATTTGCCCTGCTACGCCTTCATTTTACAGCAGACCCGCTTCTATTGAAGAAGCTGTTGCAACTGTTGTTGACAGGGTTATAGACCTGGCTGGTTTTTCCAGTACATCTTACCGCTGGGGGACAGAAGAAACTGAATAAATTTATTGATTAGTTGTTTGCGAATTGTTTCCTTATCAGGTTTAATGCACTACCTGCTTTGAACCATTCAATCTGCTGTTCATTATAAGTATGATTCACTTTTACATTATCAGAAGTTCCGTCTGAATGTTGGAGAACAAGTGTTAATTGCTTCCCCGGAATGAAATTAGTCAGCCCTTTAATATCAATTATATCATCTTCCTGAACTTTATCGTAATCATCCTTATCGTCAAACGTTAGTCCCAGCATCCCCTGCTTTTTCAGATTTGTTTCATGAATACGGGCAAAGCTTTTTACAATTATAGCTCGTACACCCAAATGGCGAGGTTCCATTGCTGCATGCTCTCTTGATGATCCCTCCCCATAGTTCTCATCGCCTACAACAACAGTTCCAATACCTGAAGCTTTATAGTGCCTTTGTGTTGCAGGAACAGGACCGTATTCACCTTTTAATACATTTTTTACATGGTCTGTTTGCCCGTTGAAATAATTTACTCCACCAATAAGCATATTATTGGAGATATTATCTAAGTGCCCCCTGTATTTAAGCCATGGTCCTGCCATTGAAATATGGTCGGTGGTACATTTGCCTTTAACCTTAATCAGCAATCGTAATCCTTTTAGATCTGTTCCCTCCCATTCTGGAAATGGTTGCAATAATTGTAATCTCTGTGAATCAGGATTAACAACTACCTGTACCTGGCTGCCATCTTCTGCAGGTGGCACATATCCAGGGTCATCTACTGAAAAACCTTTTGGGGGTAGTTCATATCCGGTTGGCTCATCCAACATTACCTCTTCACCATTTTCGTTTACCAGTTTATCTTTTAACGGGTTGAAAGAAAGTCTTCCGGCAATAGCATAAGCAGTTACAATCTCAGGTGAAGCAACAAATGCATGTGTGGAAGATAACCCATCATTACGCTTAGCAAAATTTCTGTTGAATGATGTAACTATAGTATTTTTTCTGTTGGGATCATCAATATGTCTTGCCCATTGTCCAATGCATGGACCGCAGGCATTCGCTAAAACCAATCCACCTATTTCATCAAATGTATTGAGATAGCCGTCTCTTTCAATAGTAAAACGAACAAGCTCTGATCCCGGTGTAACGGTAAATTCACTTTTTGCTTTTAGCCCTTTCTTTTTTGCCTGTGCAGCAATGGAAGCTGAGCGACTGATATCCTCATATGAAGAATTTGTGCAGGAACCAATTAATGCAACCTCTATTTCATTAGGCCATTTGTTTTCTTTTACAGCTTCTGCCATTTTTGAAATTGGTGTAGCAAGGTCGGGCGTGAACGGGCCATTTACATGAGGCTCTAATTCACTCAAATTAATTTCAATCAACTGATCGTAAAATTTTGCAGGATTTGCATACACCTTATCATCTGGACGCAGATGTTCTCTTATATCATCCGCCATTAAAGCCACTTCTTCCCTACCTGTAGCTTTTAAGTACGCTGACATCTTTCCATCGTAAGCAAATAAAGAACAGGTAGCCCCCACTTCAGCACCCATATTACAAATGGTAGCTTTTCCTGTGCAACTTATTGTATCTGCGCCATCTCCAAAATATTCAATGATTGCACCTGTACCACCTTTAACAGTTAAAATACCAGCCACTTTCAAAATAATATCTTTTGCTGCAGTCCATCCACTCATTTTTCCTGTAAGCTTTACACCAATAACCTTAGGCATTTTTAACTCCCATGGCAATCCGGCCATTACATCCACTGCATCTGCACCACCAACACCAATGGCAATCATTGCCAATCCACCTGCATTCGGAGTATGTGAATCAGTACCTATCATCATTCCTCCGGGGAATGCATAGTTTTCCAGCACCACCTGGTGAATTATTCCGGCACCAGGCTTCCAGAAGCCTATACCATATTTATTAGAAATAGAGCCTAAGAAATCAAATACCTCTTTATTAGTATCAAGTGCATTAGAAAGGTCCTGAGCGGCGCCTACTTTTGCCTGAATAAGATGATCGCAATGAACAGTAGAAGGAACAGCAACTTGTTTGCGGCCACAAGTATCAAATTGCAACATCGCCATCTGTGCAGTAGCATCCTGCATTGCCACACGATCCGGTGCAAAATTTACATAATCCTTCCCTCTTTCAAATTTCTTCTTTAATGTACTGAAAGAATGGCTGTATAATATTTTTTCTGCTAATGTTAAAGGGCGGTTTAAGAGTTTTCGGGCAGCGGTAATTTTACCGGGTAATTCACTATAAACCTTTCTAATTAAATCCAGATCAAAAACCATGTGTCCTATTATTGTTGATAGATACAGGCACTCCTTTTGCAATAGAACTGTATCATGTAAGTTGTGCAAAGGTATTTAAAAACAGTAAATTTGTTTTAAGCGGTTCCCTTGCAAAACAAAAACTTCTATAGAATGAAAAACCTAAGGGATTATATAGAATGGCAAGTGTTTGGCGTATGCACAGCAATTGGTGAAAAAATGGGCATTGCTACTTCGCGAATCAGAATGTGGTTTATATACAGCTCATTTTTAACTTTTGGGTCTCCTGTTATAGTTTATATGATCTTAGCGTTTTGGATGAACATGAAACGCTACATAATGGCGGCTAGAAGAAATCCCATTTGGAATTTGTAGAAATTAAGTATTTTGAGCTTAGCTGAAATGCTTCAATTTTGCGTCTGTTGCCTTCATACCGTTAGGAAAATTCACGCATTAATTTAACAGGTAAGTGGCTTCATTAGAGTTGCACAAAGGAATGCTTAATTGTGATTGCTTCGCAAGAAAAAATAAAAAGAGTGAAATAAAATTTTAATGCACAATACTATTTTTTAATGTTGTTCTTCGGAATGCTGTTGATTTACAAACTTTAAATCAATTTCAAATAAACCCACCTTTTTCTATCTTTACGTAAAGCAAATTTCTATGACAGATTTGCAACTATTCACAGAACTTTCATCGCTTCCACATGAACTTAAAAAAGAGGTAAGAAATTTTATTGAGTTTTTGAAAACGAAGGCAAGGAAAGAAAAGAAGATTAAACAACGGCAATTTGGTGCTGCCAAAGGCTTCTTTGTTATGCATAAAGACTTTGATAAGCCACTTGAAGACTTCAAAGACTATATGTAATGGATTTGCTTTTAGACACACATCCATTCATTTGGTTTTTAAATGGCGACAATCAATTAAAGCTCCACCTGAAAAGCATCATATCCGATACATCAAACAGGTGTTTTGTTAGTATAGCCAGCCTTTGGGAAATAGCTCTCAAAAGCAAGTTGGGGAAGCTGGAATTAAAAGGTGAATTCAACCGTATTGCTGACTTCCTGGCTGACAATGATATTGAACTATTGCCTATTACGTTTGAACACCTGCAGCGGCTTATGCAGCTTGATTTTCATCACAGAGACCCTTTTGATCGTATCATCATTGCACAAGCATTAACCGAAGGTTTACCTATTGCAACTAAGGATGAGATTTTTCACAATATGGAGTTAACATAATTTGGGAACAAACAACTTAAAACATTCAGCTTATAGGTGTGGCTGGATCAGACTCTACTTGTGCACCTCACTTGTAAAATGAAACTCAATATCAGGGTTATTAATTCTTTCTGTATTTAAATACCACTCACTCTGCGCCAGGTAAACAAGATGTCCGTCTTTATCGTATGCAATATTTCCATGTTTAAAGCGGATAAATTCTTCCAGTTTTTTAGGGTCTTTGCTGGTTATCCAACAAGCTTTATAAAATGGTAATGAATTAAATTGTACAGAAGCACCATATTCATGTAATAACCTGTACTGAATAACTTCAAACTGAAGCTCTCCAACACATCCGATTATTTTTCTGTTTCCCTGCTGAGTAAACAATTGGGCTACACCTTCATCTGTTAGTTGAGTTAGACCCTTATCCAATTGCTTTGTTTTCATCGGGTCCTTGTTCACTACCTCTTTAAAAATCTCAGGAGAAAAAGTAGGAATACCGGTAAAGTAAAAGTCCTCTCCTTCTGTTAGTGTATCACCAATCTTGAAATTACCGGTATCAAAAAGCCCTACAACATCACCGGCATAGGCATCTTCCAGCACATTTTTTTCACGTGCTAAGAAAGAATAAGGATTGCTGAAGCGAACATCTTTACCTAACCGAACATGATGAAAATATTTATTACGCTCAAATTTTCCTGAACAAACTCTTAAGAATGCGATTCTATCCCGATGCTTTGGATCAAGGTTAGCATGAATTTTAAAAACAAAACCACTGAACTTATCTTCATCAACACCTACAACCCGTGCATTAGTTTCTCGATTCCGTGGCTCCGGTGCAATTTCAATAAAGGTGTCAAGCATCTCTTTAACACCAAAGTTGTTAATGGCGCTTCCAAAAAATACAGGAGCTACATCGCCGTTAGTATAATCCTTTACTTTTAAAGATCCATATACACCATCAATTAGTTCTACATCTTCACGCAAGGTTGCCGCATCTTTTTCACCTAATTTTTCTTCCAGCAGTTTTGAATTAATATCTTCTATTGAAATAATATCATCACTGGTGGCTTTGGTGTTAGGAGTAAAAAGGCGAATTCTTTTATTGTGCAGATCATAAACACCTTTAAATTCTTTACCGCTATTGATCGGCCATGTCATAGGGTGTAATGAAATAGATAATTCCTTTTCTATTTCTTCCAAAAGGTCGAAACGATTTTTACCATCCCTGTCTAATTTATTTACAAACACCATCACGGGAGTTTTACGCATGCGACATACTTGCATTAACCTGCGGGTTTGCTCTTCTACCCCATTTACACTATCAATAACCAGGATAACACTATCAACTGCTGTTAAGGTCCTGTAAGTGTCTTCTGCAAAATCTTTATGGCCGGGTGTATCAAGAAGATTTATTAAGGTGTTGTTATATTCAAATGTCATTACCGAAGTAGCTACAGAGATTCCACGTTGACGTTCTATTTCCATAAAATCGGAAGTAGCATGTTTCTTTATCTTATTATTCTTAACAGCACCGGCAACTTGAATGGCACCTCCAAATAACAGAAACTTTTCTGTAAGTGTAGTTTTGCCAGCATCCGGATGTGAGATAATGGCAAATGTTCGGCGCTTTTTTATTTCATCCTGGTATTTCATAATTACTGATCAAATAAGTAAAACGGGTCAAAAGGAGTGATATGGAAAAAGCACTGACTTGTATGATCTTTTTAACCTATTTACCTTTTGACTACTTACTGATTTTTGGGGAGCAAAGGTAGCTGCTAACATGTTAACATTATCTTTATGAAACGGCGTATGAATAGAAAATTATATTCAATACTGCTCTGGACGCAAGGTATTTATACTCTCCTCACTGCATTATGGGGGCTTTTAGATATTGATAGTTTTATGTCTGTAACAGGTCCTAAAACAGATATATGGCTTGTTAAAACAGTTTCAGTTTTACTTGTTGCTATCGCTTTAAGCTTATTGTCTGGCTTAATAGATGGTTCATATAAATTACCTATTGCAATCCTGGGATTATCAACCAGCATAGCTATGGCTTTTATTGATTTTTATTACTCTATTACTGACACAATTTCTAAAAGTATATGCCGTGAGATGGCATCATTGAGATCCTGTTTATGGTCGGTTGGATCTTTTGTATATATAGAAATGTAAATTCAAATGTTGATGTGTAATAATTTTTTCCACAACATTTCAGCTATTTAGCCACTACCTGAGGTTATTCTTCCTCACCTGCTTAAATATTAAACTAATGAAAAGGGGCACTGTTTTTATTTATGTATAAACAATGTAAATCAGCATTATGGAAAATAACAGGAGCAGGGAAAGAGCAGCTAATCTTTCAAACCAGAAAAATCCAAACCATCAAAACCAAACACCCAATCATCCAAATGGCTTTGAGGGAATGAACTTTGAACAGCAAAGAGATTCTTACAGGGGAAATAACAGGAGCGTTAAAGGCGGCAAACAAGATGACGATACAGGGGGTGGAAATAATTCAGGTAAAAGACAAGATAATAATTGATGTTTTGGAGTGTAGAGTGATTAGCATCAAATCTCGTACAAATGCGTCTGATAGTCAGGCGCATTTGTTTTGTAGCATGTCAGTAATAAAAACCTACTATTTCTGTAATGAGCAGGTACTTTCATTACGTTATATTTTAATAAAACCAGCTCCATTATAGTAGTTAATGTACCTATATAGTAGTTAATTTACCTATAGCTGCTAATTAGTTCTGCCTTCACTATAATTATACATGTAAGTCGGTAATTCAACCTTTTGTATTCCGGCAGCCGAATATCAACTGAATGAATAAACTTTGATCCAATAAATCATGTCTACTATTCTTGCAATTGAATCTTCGTGCGATGAAACGGCTGCTTCTGTATGCATTGATGGAAAAATCTTGTCAAACATAATTGCTGATCAGAAGGTGCATCAAAAATATGGTGGTGTAGTTCCTGAATTAGCCAGCAGAGCGCACATGCAAAATATTGTTCCCGTTGTTGATGCAGCTTTGGCAGAAGCAAATACACAATTGAAAGATGTAAATGCAATAGCTTTTACTAAAGCACCCGGACTTATAGGTGCACTTTTGGTGGGGGCACAATTCGCAAAATCATTGTCCTTAGCATTAAATAAGCCTTTGATAGCCGTTCATCATATGCAAGCACATGTGCTGGCGAATTTAATTGATGATCCAAAGCCAGATTTTCCATTTTTATGTTTAACAGTTAGTGGAGGGCATACCCAAATAGTTCTGGCAAAAACTGCAACTAACCTCGTAATACTTGGTGAAACTCTTGATGATGCTGCCGGTGAAGCTTTTGATAAATCAGCAAAGCTATTAGGACTTCCTTACCCAGGTGGACCTTTGATTGATGAATATGCGAAAACGGGAAATCCAGAACGGTTTTCATTTGCTGAACCCCAGGTAGAAGGATTAGATTTTAGCTTCAGCGGTTTTAAAACCTCTGTTCTGTATTTTCTTCAAAAAGAATCTGCAACTTCTCCGGACTTCATTAAAAGAAATATTTTTGACCTCTGTGCTTCCGTTCAAAAAACTATTGTTGATATATTATTGGTGAAATTAAAGCGTGCAGCCTTGCAAACAGGCATTACAAATATTTGCATTGCAGGTGGTGTTTCTGCAAACAGCAGGTTAAGAACATTGTTCAGTGAAATGGGCAAAAAATATAACTGGAAAACCTATATTCCAAAATTTGAATATTGTACAGATAATGCTGCTATGATTGCCATAACAGCTTATTATAAATATTTAGCAAAAGATTTTTCTGAACTCAGTATAAGTCCCAGCGCACGATTGGAGTGGAATTAAAATGGCAAATAATTTCTTCCGCTTTAAACACTTTAATATTAACCAGGATAAATGTGCAATGAAAGTCACCACAGATGCATGTTTATTTGGTGCATGGTGTGCAGAAGAAATAAAAGTTCAAAACTCAACAAATAAAATTGTATTAGATATTGGCACAGGTACAGGTTTGCTTTCTTTGATGATTGCACAAAAAAATCAAATAAAAATTGATGCAATAGAAATAGATCAAGATGCTGCAACACAGGCTGCAGACAATTGCAGTTTATATAAATTCAAAGACAGCATCAATGTTATTCATTCAGATGTTTTGTTGCATGAAAGGATTGGTTACGATTACATAATCAGCAATCCTCCTTTTTATGAATATGAATTACAATCTTCTTTGGAAAGTAAAAACATTGCACATCACAGCAGTAATCTAAAGTGGCAAGATCTATTTACAATTCTTCAAAGCAAGATGAATGACAATGGCATCTTCTTTTTACTATTACCGATAAAGAGAATTAAAGACATAGAAAATCTACTTTATAAATATCAGCTATTCATCGTTAAACAAGTATTTGTCCGACAAACATTCAATCATCAACCTTTTCGTTTAATGCTGATGGGCAGTAAAAAAACAAGCGAACAACTATATGAATATGAGATTGCGATTATGAATGATCAAAATCAATACACACCTGAATTTACCCAACTGCTAAAAGACTATTACTTAAACTTATAACGACACAGCTTTACCTTCTGCATAATCCTTCAGGTACATAAATTGCTCTGTCAGCTTTCCTTTTTTAACCATTGTCCCCCGCTCAATAACATCAGAGTTTTGCTCATGTAAATCAGGAAGAATATACTTTATTAACTGCTCACCAAAATACTGTGATGCATCTCTAGGCAGTTCATTCGGTAAATTCGGAACAGCCATAATATCAATTGAAGTAGTTAGATAAGGAGCCGTAATATTTAATGTTGATTGATCAACTCCATACACGGGATTGTCTATAGTTTGATCATGAAAATTGATAGGAACAGCACCGGTGGTGTCATCAGAAACATCAGCAATTACCTGGATCTTAAACTCATCCTTTGACACATTTTCTTTCTCAAAGAGCCTCGGAATATCTTTCTCCCAATAAACACCATTCATCAGAATATCAGTTTCTCTTACATAAGGTAAAAACTTGCACTTGTACATTGAAGGAAACGTATGAAAGTCATCACGGCTGTATGTGCCGGTTTCTTTGTGCTCATATAGATCAGCACCTTTTAAGTGTACATAAACAGGGTAAGCAAAGGTCCTGGTAAGATATTCTTCCTTCTCCGCTTCAATAATCCCCATCAGATTCATAATTTCCAGAATACCGTGTGCTACTCTTCCTGAACCTGTAACTGCAACTTTTATGTTGGGCAACTTCAAACCAAAATAGGTATGGATCAGTTGTTTAAAATTTCTTTGTTTGTAAACTCGTTCCAGTTCAAAAGAACCTGTTCGTTCTCCATACACCATTATGCCGTTATGTGCTCCTACTATACCTGCAAAAAAACCAAAACCAATTATACGCTGACCATCTTCATGTTCCAGGCATTCAAAATCTATCAGGGTAATTTTCTTATCAATAACGGCTTGTAAAAGTTTTTGATTGTGAGGTTGTTTTTTCTTTGTATGTGAGAAGAATAAATATGTTTTCCCGGGAATAAGATTTTCTACCGGAACTTCTTTTATACCTATCAATACATCACAGTTACTTAAATCATTTACAACCTTTATTCCTGCTTTCAGGTATTCATCATCCGAGAAACATCTGTTATCAGAATGTTCCACCAGGAGTTGCAGATCATCATGATTCTTCTGCAACCAACTACATTGATCCGGTGTAATTGCTACTCTGCAATCTGCAGGAATTTTGTATTCTCTTATTAAACCTATTTTCATAATGGAACTTTGCAAAAATGCTTGTTCTCATCCAACTTAACAACTGGAAATCGAATGTAGAGTAACAAGTTTAATTTTATATAAGGTGATATAAATACAATTAGATGAATTATTTTGAATTGTTTGAAATACCGGTACAGTTAAAGCCAGATATAGATTTGCTGAGGAAAAAATATTTTCAGTTGAGCAAGAAGTATCATCCGGATAACTTTGCTGTTAATGAAAATGCTGACCAGCAAAAAGTACTTGAAGATTCAGCTTTGTTAAATAAAGCATGGAACACTTTAAAAAATAATGATGAAACAATAAAGTACGTGCTGAAAGAAAAAAACTTGTTGGAAGAAGAGGAGAAATATCAATTACCACAGGAGTTTTTGATGGCCATGCTTGAAGTTAATGAAGAGCTGTCCGATGCGGTGTTGAGTGATGATGAAGAAACAACATTAAGAGTACAACAACAATTAGATGAACTTGAAAAAATTATCTATGAACCTGTGGCTACCATTATTGAAAATTATAAGGACGGTATTACTACCGAAGAAGAATTGTTGCAGGTAAAAGAATATTATTTTAAAAAGAAATACCTATTGAGGCTTCGGGGGCAATTAGGCAAAAGTTAGTATTATTGCGCTTCCACAGAAGGAGTTTAATTAATAGAAGCCCAGGTGGCGGAATTGGTAGACGCAGCAGACTCAAAATCTGCCGTTCGCAAGAATGTGCTGGTTCGATTCCAGTCCTGGGCACTTGATTTTCATGTTAAAAGCCTGCTTACATGCGGTTTTTTTCATTTCTGCCTACCTAAACGACAGTTTTGGCTCCAATCCATAATAATTACCACTCATAAAAATTTCAGAAGAAATTTCTTGTAAAAAGATTCCTGTCAACGAAAGCTGTCGTAATTTAAATAGTCTAAACCATAAGCGTATGAATCAAAAAATTCTACTCACATTATTTTCCGCTGCAATCATCACTTCTACAGAAGCTCAAAAAAAGCAGGATCGTGTTACTGTCTATGCCATTACGGGTGCTGAAAAAGGTAGCAGGGGCTGGAATGAAGTAAACCTTGTTGATGTGACAACTGGTGAAGTAATAACACCTGTTTATCAAACTAAATCTGAGGTAAGAAGATTAAATGCACATGTATTTGATTTTGTTTTACCTGCTCAAATTGCGAAAGGCACTTACCTTGTTCGGGTGCTGAATGAAGCTAATAATCCAATGAACGCGGAGAAGATTATAGTGCAATAAGGATTCAATTTTTCAACGAATTTACCCCGCCTCTAATGGCGGGGTTTTGTTTTCTTTTGAACATCAAGCCTCTAGCAATTAAACTCTTTGATAGCTTCACTTAAGTCGAAGACGCTCACATTACTATTTAACTTTGAGTGAATTAAAGAACTGGCTGCTGCACTTCTATAACCAGCTGCACAATGAACTACAATTGGTTTATCAGTTGGTATTTCATTCACTCTTTCTCTTATCTCTGCTAAAGGAATAGAAATGCTTGAGGGAAATATCTTTTTCTCCTTTACTTCTGATGTGTTTCTAACATCCACAATTGTATAATCATCCGGCTGCTTTTTAAACAAATTCAAATCAAGATCTGCTTCTTTCTCCTGGCCCGTTTTAATAATAAAAGCTTCTGCAATTGCTGTTTCATACCCTATGGCTGCTGATCTTTCAATTACTCTTTGCAACTGATCTTTGCTTTCACCTGCTAAATAAAATTTTTCATCAGGTTTTATGATGCTGCCAAGCCATGTTTCAAATTTTCCATTTTCCATCAGGTTAACGGAATGTGGCAAATGTCCTTTTTTGAAATCATCTTCATGCCTTACATCAACAATCCATAATGATGTATCAAGGCTATTATTAAAATCTTCAGTTGGATGTTCGTTGATCTTTATGTTAGAAATACTCTCTTTTAAGGGAGCTGCACCCTTCCTGTTCAGTTCTACATTAAATGGAAAATAAGACGGTACAAACGGCTGGTCGGTTAAGAGATTCTGAACAAACTCTTCTTCTGTTGTTTCCTGTAAACTCCAGTTATTCTTTTTTTCTTTTCCGATAGTGCTACTGCTCTCTTTACTTAAATTTTTCCCGCAAAGTGTACCGGCACCATGTGCGGGATAAACCACAACATCATCATTCAATGTCATCAACTTATTTCTTAAAGTATGATATATCTGCTTAGCAAGGTCCTCTCTTTTTGACTGGAGATTTCCGGCTCCTTCGCGCAAATCCGGTCGACCACAATCACCAATGAAAAGTGTGTCGCCGGTAAACACTGCTTTTTGCTTACCATCATGTTCTAACAAAATGCTGATGCTGTCCAGTGAATGGCCGGGTGTATGAATAGATGTTAGCCGGACCTTACCAAACTCTATGGTGTCACCTTCATCAAATGATTTGTGTTCGTAAGATGCACCTACAAGGCTATGGATATAAACTGTAGCTCCTGTAACTTGCATTAACTCTGCATGGCTGCTGGCAAAATCCGCATGTGGATGTGTTTCAATAATGCCAATGATAGTTGCATCATTCTCTTTAGCATAATTCAAATATGGCTGTGGATTACGCGAAGGATCAATTATTACTATCTTCTTTTCACAATCACTTAAAACAGCATAACTGAAATGTGACAGGTTTTTATCTTCCCATTGTTTTATCTGCATTGTTCCTGGTTTTGTAGTGCAAAAATCGTTTTTCATTAGGAACTAGATCTCATACCTGCTGTTAATTAATGAGTACAAATTATTCCAGGTGCTTCATTTGGATGCACGTACATACCCTATTCAGTGTCAGCAAAGTGGTTTCATTTCCAGTATTTAGATATCGTGGCTAAAGTGGCAGGTAATAGAAATCAGTTGCATAGCATCGCTATTATGTCGCCTATCTTTTTGCTCTCCATTTTCAGTGCCGGTCGTAACAATAGCCTGACAAGAATTCCCGGATTGGTAATGCGGCCAGCTAACTTTGTTACTGTATTATCCATTAAGGTTATGTGGTTCTCTTTTTGAGAACCTTTTGCTACAGATAAAGCCAGGGCATTAGCCCATGAAGCCTCCCTCGCTGCTTTTATACTGAAATTGAGTACTGCCTCTTGCCTGTTATTTGTCAGGCTTGCCAAAAAGCCAAGAGGCGGCCATACTTCATTAAGGTCGTGTTGTACACCGGCAGTTATGTTAGCTATTACGGTATTAATTTTTTGAAAGTCACTTTCTAAATCATAAATAGCATTACCGGGACATGCCTCGGCAGCTGCAATTCCAAGATCAAGATTGATGTGAGTATTTATTCCGAGAAACAGATGTTGCAAAACCACCAGGTCATTTGTATTAGCGGCTTCAAATGCGGCACACCATGCATTTGTACATTTCTTTTTATTAATAAATGCCTCCAATGCCTGCAGATATCTGTTTGCAAAGATCACATCCAGGAGCTCCATTCTGCTACCATCAACGAAAGCATTATTTGCAATGCCTTGTTGCACTGCTATTGTCATTTTCCTGTAAAGACAAGCAAAGTAGCCAATGCGGTTATTTTTCCGGATGCTCCAGTCAATAATATTATCCAGATGATCAACAACCTCCTGTACAGTTGTTGCTATAATCATGATAACAATATAGAAAATATATTCGGCTACAAAACAGTATAATAAATGAAGTGATGTCACTATTGTTCCTTAATCTTAGTGTGACTTCAATAGACATTCTGTTTGTAATGTGGTGTATAGCTAACTACTCCACCAACGCGAACACTAACTAAAGCTAGAATCCTTTAATCTTGTTTGTATATAGAATTCCTGTTTTCGTGTAATCTATTTCAAACACTACATCTGCTCTGTTATCTTCACACAAAACCAGCTTATGACTCCTGTTCTAACACTTACTAACATTACTAAGTTTTACGGGTCTACCAGGGCTTTGAACAATGTTTCACTAGAAATACCTGAAGGGAGTGTGTATGGAATTTTAGGACCAAACGGCAGTGGTAAAACCACTTTGCTGAGTATCATTCTCGATGTGTTGAAAGCAAATAATGGAACATTCCTTTGGTTTGGCCGACCTGGCTCTCAGGAAGAAAGAAAAAAAATTGGTTCACTTTTAGAGACGCCGAATTTCTACCATTATATGTCTGCTATTGACAACCTGAAGGTTACGCAAAGCATCAGTGGCAGGGGAACTCCTGCAGATATAGATGAAGTGCTGCAAAAAGTAAAATTGTTCGAACGCCGAAAAAGCAAATTCACCACATTTAGTCTTGGTATGAAGCAAAGGCTTGCTATTGCTGCAGCACTGCTGGGCGATCCAAAAGTGTTGGTGCTGGACGAGCCTACAAATGGACTTGATCCGGTTGGTATAGCAGAAATAAGGGAGCTTATTGCAGAACTACGAAACACCGGTCATACAATTATTATGGCCAGTCACCTGCTTGATGAAGTGGAAAAAGTTTGTACACATGCTGCCATATTAAGAACAGGAGAAGTGGTAACTACAGGACCAGTAGAAGAAATACTGTCCGATGATGATGTGGTAGAATTAAGTGCAAGTGATCTTGATGCATTAGCTACAATATTAAGCGACTTTGAAAAAATTAGTGCCATAAATAAACAAGGTCAAAGAATTCAGATAATTATACCTAAAGGAGAAGCTAAACTGGATGAGATAAACAGTTTTTGTTTTAGCAGAGGCATTACACTTAATCACCTTTTATTGAAGAAAAAAAGATTGGAAGCCCGCTTCTTCGAACTAACAAACAACTAAAACATTAATTACTATGACCAGTCTGATACATACCGAATGGCTGAAGCTGCGCAAATACAAAGCATTCTGGTGGATGACAGGGATAATTACCTTATCATATCCCGGAGTAAATTATCTGCTTTACCAGCTCTATCAAACCACATTAAATAAACCCGGACCAACCGGACAGATGGCAACGATGCTCATTGGATATCCATTTACTTTTCCTGAAGTATGGCATACCGTTGCTTATGCCTCATCCATATTTGTTTTTATTCCGTCGCTGGTGGTAATTATGTTTATTACAAATGAATATACTTATAAAACACACAGACAAAACATTATTGATGGATGGAGCAGACAACAGTTTCTTTCAGCTAAATTGATCAACGTTCTGATGATTTCACTTCTGACAACGCTGTTATTTACAATGGTTGCACTGGTGATAGGTTCGGTAAACAGAACTGATGAAAATGTTTGGGAGAATTCAAAATATATTCCTCTTTTTGCTCTTCAATCGTTTGCCCAATTATCTATTGCTTTTTTCATTGCCTTCCTTGTGAGAAAAGCATTTATAGCGCTAGGCATTTTCCTGTTCTATTTCATCATTTTAGAGCCTGTTATTGTGGGACTTGGAAAATGGAAAATCAATGATGCAGGCAGATTTATGCCGCTGGAAATTTCAGATCGTTTAATTCCTGTTCCGGCCTTTCTTGGTCGGTTTGACGAGCAGAACTATAAAATTGCAATGGCTTCTATTAATCAGCACGTGGTATATACTATTCTCCTGATTGCACTTGTTTGGGCAGTTTGCTTTTGGACTAATAGCAGGAGAGATCTATAATTATGCCTCCTGCTGAGGAATAACATAGAACTTTGTTGATGTGGTAATCGCAACAGGTAAGGTGAATACCAACTATATAGAGTTGAAATCATCATTGACGAACGTCATTGTGAAGTAGCTTTTCTGCTCCAATCTCTCTTTTCATAGCTCCTCCCCTTTTTATTTTATTAAAAATAAACCTGATTGCAAATAGATGGCAAACAGGTATAGTTTATTTGCTTTCTCTAATTATTCGAACAACAATAAAAAATCCGCATATGAACCTACAGTATGAAAATGGTACTTTGATCTATTTACAGGTAAAATCAGCAACAAAAAATCAGGAAACACCGCCAGTTGTATTTGCTAAAACAAATGTTGATAAGGCAATTCTGCACAAAGAGAAAAATAAACTTAAGCTGCAATTTGCTGAAACAGCAAGATATATTGGTGGGACAATAGATGGTTTGTTGTGTGCTGATTCTAAATTTTTTGGACAAGTTAGTTATGAGGATGACCAGATGCAACCTTTGGAAGGCAAATACTACTCAAACGGAACAGGCCTTGTAATTAAAGGAAGGTTTGTAGGAAGAAAGAATAGCCATTTTATACTGGAGCTAAATTATAACAACTAAGTGCGTCACCGCAGCACAACAGTGGAACTTTCAATTCTCCGCGAATTCAATAGATATCCTTGAATAATACAAAGATGTTGTCGCTTCAAAGCCGGAATCAGTTGAAACTGTAGCCCAGGCCTTTCCTGTGTTGTCTGTCGTAAATGAAAAAGTACCTTCTTTGCGAAGCAACACATAACGCCATGTATCGTAACCATTTCCTATAGTACCAATAACTTTTCTGGCAGGCCCACTATTTACCTGGTTGCCTTTGTCAACATTTAACCGGTAATAGCCATTTGCAAGAACATTTAGCGGTTCAATTGTAGTTACGCCTATGCCAAAGGCTACACCATCACCCGGAGGGCCGCCAACGCCGACGCCACCGGAAGGGGCATTTGATGCAACATCAACAATAAATTTTGCTGTATATGAAGTAGTAGGTTTTAATCCTGAGAACTCTTTTTTCAGGTACATGAACAGGTCGTCAGAATGATTATTGCCAGAAATAAAAATAGCTCCGTCCGCCTGATCAAGCGGTGCAGGTAAAGTAGCATGAAAAGATCTTAATTCATAAAAGGTTTCCTGGCCTGCCGGGTAATCTGCAAACCCTGCTATCCATGAACCAGTTCCAGTGGTAAAATCATCATCGAAAAAAACGGTTTCTTTGGGAACGAAAGTGTCTTTTTTAGAGCAGGATATCATAAAAAATAAAATAACTGAATATAGATACCTATTCATACTTGTTTTTTATTTTCCTGACAATACTTTGAAAAATAACGTTGCATAAAAGGTCGGGGAATTTTAAAAAATGATAGTTTATGGATAACTATTGCAGGTAAGGCAACGTTAAAAAGTAGAACTCTAAAATACTCCGCATTTAACCCTCGGCACAAACAAGATTGAAGTTTCATTATATTTATTATAACATGGCAGCCAAATTCAAAACTCCGGGCATTTACATACATGAAATCCCAAACGTTCCGCCCTCTATAACAGCAGTACCAACGTCCATCCCTGCATTTATCGGCTATACCGAAAAAGCAGTGGACTCGAATGGAAACAGCCTGGTGAACAAACCTACAAAGATCAGTTCGCTTGTTGAATACGAGCACCTCTTTGGGAAAGCTCAGAATGAAGACAACCTGCAAATCATTTTTGTAGAAGAGCGGTTACCACTCAACACCAAAGAAACTGTGACAGTGACCATCAATGGGAAAGCGTCCCTACACCTGCTGTACTATTCTATGCAGAGTTATTTTACCAATGGAGGAGGAGGTTGTTACATTATTTCTTCGGGTCCCTACAAAGCTTTGGGTGAGCCCCTGGTTTTAACGGAACTGGAAGCCGGTTTGACCGCTGTTGCAAAAGAAGATGAGCCCGATCTTATTGTTTTTCCGGAAGGGCAAAAAATGGCTGAACAGGATTATTTTATTCTGCTAAACAAAACTCTTGAACAGTGCCACCAGTCAGGCAACCTGTTTTGCATTATTGATGTATGGCAGGGTAATGAACAACTGAAAACCAGTAATAATTTTATGGATGCTATCGAAGCTTTTCGTAATGGCATCACTTCCCCTTATTTAAAGTATGGAGCTGCTTATTGCCCCAATATCAAAACTGTTTTTCCCCTGAAGTATGATGAAACTAAAGTTCAACTGGTACACCGGCTGAATGGTAGCAAGGGAACCTTACATGATAAATTTCTTGTTGATATTGAGACCTCGTATCCTGCCCTCTACCAGAAAATCAAGCAGGCCATTGGGCAATATGGAACAGAGGTTCCACCGGGCTCGGCTATTGCAGGTGTTTATGTAACTGTTGATCGTACACGGGGTATATGGAAGGCACCGGCAAATGTGGCATTAAAAGGAGTTAGTGATCTAAGTTTCAACATTACAAATAACCTGCAGGACCAGTTGAATGTAGATGCGGTTGCCGGAAAATCTATTAATGCTATCCGTTGGTTTACCGGGAAAGGTCACCTTGTATGGGGTGCCAGGACGTTGGCGGGTAATGATAATGAGTGGCGGTATATTTCTATCCGACGTTTGTTCAACATGGTGGAAGAAAGTTGTAAGAAAGGGATCAAGGCTTTTGCTTTTGAACCGAACGATGCCAACACCTGGACAAGAGTACAGGCGATGATTGAAAACTTTCTTATTGGTTTGTGGCGGCAGGGCGCTCTGCAGGGTGCAAAACCGGAGCATGCATTTTATGTAGCCGTCGGTTTAGGCAAAACAATGACGACTTTGGATGTACAGGAAGGGCGAATGATCACAGATATCGGATTGGCAGCAGTTAGACCTTCAGAATTTATCATAATCCGAATCACACAGCAAATGCAGCAGTCATAGGATTACCCGAAAACATATTCATGAACGTCATTGCGAGTTACCACCTTTGGTCAAACAAAGGAAAAAATATAAATGACGTTATACGAAGTTTGCTTTATAAAAGCAAAGGCAAACTACATAACCCGTTAATTCGATTGGCGTCTTTAGAAC
>MWVY01000049.1_pt1 | contig 26577 bp, 26 predicted proteins | sample 1047251 | NCBI WGS metagenome assembly MWVY01 (sample SAMN06349983, study PRJNA376086) | soil metagenome | isolation source: MS7-5 sample Antarctic (ecotone) soil | place: Antarctica | collected 2015-01-13
CCCTGTTTGTTTATGCCATTCTTCTTGATGTTCAGGCTTGAACAAACAGGACAAGTTATTGTTTCATAATGCACATTTGAAATCTTAACTTGTCCGACTTTTCAAACATCTCTTCTGTTACACGACCAATTAAACCTTTATTTACAATTTTTATTTTGAAACCGCATAGAATTGGTTGAAATTTTGTGCGGTTTTGTGGTTATATCTTATTTAACTTCAATTTCTACTGTTCGAGGCTGAAATCTATGAAAATTCTGCACGTTTTTACAGTGTTTCTATTGCTGTTTAGTTTTGTGCTTTTTCCCGTCAACCAAAAAGTTATTTCCGCTAAAACGACGTATGATTTAGTCATTGTCAACGCTCGTATCATTGACGGCACGGGCAATCCTTGGTTTCGCGGAGCAGTCGGTATCAAAGACGGTCGGATTGTCAAAGTCGGACGAATTGACGCTGGCAACGCCAAACAGACAATTGATGCCGACAACAAAATCGTCGCGCCCGGTTTTATTGATGTTCACACGCACGTCGAGGATATTTACAATAATCCTTCGGCGGAAAATTTTGTCCGCATGGGCGTAACTTCGCTCATTACGGGAAATTGCGGCGGCTCGACCACCGAAGTTAAAGAATTTCTCGGTCAGATGAAGGAAAAACCGCTCGGCGTTAATCTTGGCACTTTAATCGCCCACGGCTCGGTGCGCTCCAAAGCGATGGGTTTAGATAATCGCGCTCCGACTGCCAAAGAGCAGACAGCAATGGACAACATTGTCGAGCAAGCAATGAAAGACGGCGCGTTGGGACTTTCAACCGGTTTGATTTATGTTCCGGGAACTTTTGCCAAAACCGAAGAAGTCGTTGAACTTGCGAAAATTGCATCAAAACACGGTGGAGTTTATGCCAGCCATATCCGCGACGAAGGCACGGGCGTTGTTAAAGCCATCGAAGAAGCAATAAACATAGGCGAACAGGCAAATCTGCCTGTCGAAATCTCGCATTTCAAAATCTCCAGCAAAAAACTTTGGGGAACGAGTCCGACGACCATTGGTTTGGTTAAATCGGCACGGACGCGCGGTTTGACGGTAACGGTTGACCAATATGCTTACACGGCTTCTTCGACTTCGCTCGATGCGCGGATGCCGAATTGGGCAATTGCGGGCGGACGCGAAGAAGGCAAAAAGCGGCTTGCCGACGCACCGACACGCGAAAAAATCATTAAGGAAATGAAAGAAGACCTCAAGAAAAAGGATTTTAAGGATTACAGCTTTGCATATGTCGCGAGTTATCGCCCGAACCCTGAATTTAACGGTAAAAATATCGCCGAAATTACGCAAATGACAAAGGGCAAGAAGAAACTCGACGCGCAAATCGAACAAATTTTCGAGATGTACGAAAAGGGCGGCGCGGGAATGGTTTATCGCGTGATGAGCGAAGATGACGTGCAGAATATTATGCGCCAGCCGTTCACGATGATTGCTTCCGACAGCAGTGTTCGTGATTTCGGCGAAGGCGTTCCGCATCCGCGCGGTTACGGCAACAACGCACGGGTTTTGGGCAAATACGTCCGCGAAATGAAACTTATCACGCTTGAAGATGCGATTCGCAAAATGACATCGCTTCCCGCGCAAACATTTAATTTGCGCGACCGAGGTTTGGTTCGGGAAGGTTTCGCGGCGGATTTGGTTATTTTTGACGAGAATACGATTTCAGACAAAGCCACATTTGAAAATCCGCACCAATATGCCGAAGGTTTTTCGAGTGTGATTGTCAACGGTGAAGTTGTTTTCGACGGAAAGGCGATGACGGGAAAAATGTCGGGACAGGCACTTTACGGAAATGGTTTTGTAAAATGAGTTTTATTTCTTTTGCAAATTAGATCGCGGCAAAATTTGCTCGACTTGCAGAATCCGTCGCAGCTTTCGGGCAAAACTAAAAGTTAAATACAGCCTTCTGAGTTTCTTAATTTGCAATTTTCTTTTCGGCAAGTTACCATATTGCCTCGCTAAAGCAAGTCTTTTATTAACATATTGCCCCAAAAATAAGTTAGAATAAAAAGGCTTTTTATTCTAGATGTTCGTTTGCTATGGGCTTTTCAACAATTGCAATTCACGCGGGAAATGAACCGGACAGCGCGACAGGTGCGGTGAGCGTGCCGATTTATCAAACCTCAACTTATGCACAAGAAGGGCTTGGGCTTCATAAAGGTTTTGAATATGCGCGGACACAGAATCCGACGCGGCTTGCGCTGGAGAAAAACATAGCCGCGCTCGAAGGCGGGCAATATGGCTACGCTTTTGCTTCGGGAATGTCGGCGATTGATGCGGTTTTGAAACTTGTCAAAGCGGGCGACCACGTTATCTGCGGTAATAATACTTACGGCGGGACTTATCGTTTATTCAGCAAAGTTTTGGCGAATTACGGCATTGAGTTTGATTTTATTGACACTTCCGATATTTTAAACGTCGAAAACGCTTTTAAGGTAAATACGAAAATAGTTTTCGTTGAAACTCCGACCAATCCGGTGATGACCGTGACGAATTTGCAAGCGGTTTCCGAGATTGCCCACGCTCGCGGCGCACGAGTTGTTTGCGACAATACGTTTATGTCGCCATACTTGCAGCAGCCGATGAATTTTGGCGTTGATATTGTCGTCCATTCGACGACGAAATATCTGAACGGTCATTCCGACAGCATCGGTGGTTTCGTCGCTCTCAATGATGAAGAAGATTCCGAGTGGATAAAGTTTGTGCAGAACAGCATTGGCGCAATTCTTTCGCCTTTTGATTCGTTTCTGGTTTTGCGCGGCACGAAAACTTTAGCCGTCAGAATGAAAGCGCACGATAAAAACGGACGCGCCGTAGCGAATTTTTTAGCCGAACATCCAAACGTGCAGAAAGTTTATTATCCGGGACTTGTTTCTCATCCGCAGCACGAATTAGCAAAGCATCAGCAAAACGGTTTCGGCGGTATGGTTGCATTTGAAACAGGTTCGCTTGAAAAGGCAAAAAAGGTTTTGGAAAACGTCAAACTCTGCACATTAGCAGAAAGTTTGGGCGGCGTTGAAAGTCTGATTTCGCATCCGGCGACGATGACGCACGCCTCCGTTCCGGCTGAAAAACGCGATAAATTGGGAATAACCGAGGGTTTGGTGCGCGTTTCCGTCGGTATCGAAGACGTTGAAGATATTATTTCAGACTTAGACCAAGCACTCGGTTAGCGGTAAATGATAAGTGGTAAATTTGTTTTAACCATTAACTATTTACCACTTATAATTTACCACTTGATTTATTATGTTGATTGTTGAAACACATGCTACATCGCACATTGGGCGCGTCCGCAAAGGCAATGAGGATAACTATCTTCTTTTGAATGTTTCGGACTCGAAAGCTTGGATGAGTTCGCAAGAGCCGGACGAATTTGTCATCGAATCACAAAAATTTGAAATTGACGAGAGCGGCATAATTTTAGCCGTTTCAGATGGTATGGGTGGTGCTTTAGCAGGCGAAGTTGCCAGCAAAATGGCGGTTGAAACCGTCAGTCAGAGATTTTTAGAGGAAGCTGATCTTGAAAAAACAATTTCGCCTAATCATTTAAATGATTCTAATTTAGATGATTCTTTAGTTGGAAAACTCTACGAGGCAACAATTTATGCAAACCATCTGATTCATCAACAAGGTCGCTCAGATCCGCAATACAATGGTATGGGTGCGACATTTACCGGTGTTGGTATTACCCCCGAAGCGGTTGATTTAGTTCAAATCGGTGATAGTCGTGCATATCTGATCCGCAACAACCGGATTTTTCAAATAACTAAAGACCAATCGCTTGTCCAACAATTGATTGATGCCGGACAAATTCAGCCCGAAGAAGCCGAAACACACACTCTCAAAAACGTAATTCTGCAAGCACTCGGCGCACAAAACGAAATTTTCCCCGTGCCGGCTCGTTTGATGCCGCAGCGCGATGACATTCTCTTGCTGTGCAGCGACGGTTTATCAAACAAACTAGGCGGCGAGGATATGCAAAAAATCATTTCCGAAAATTTTGAACAGCTGGAAATGGCGGCGGCGGAACTCGTCAAACAAGCCAATGAACACGGTGGCGAAGATAATATTACATTGGTTTTAGCAAAAATTACGGGAAGTGAGTTGCCTGAACCCGATGATGAAAATGTCAATTTAGAATTTCTCGATTTTGCAAATTTACACGATACGGCTGACCAAGATACAGATAGAGATTTATAAGTCGGTAAAAGAAGGATAAATTTTTACCGCTAATCGTGCCGGTGCAGACTGTCTATTGATTTTCTCTCCATTCGGGAAGACCGGTTGACATTTTACGAACGTAAATTGAAGAACCCTCGACACGCACGACCTCGACCTTTTCGCCTTCAACCAAAAGAGTTGAACTATCCGCCGGAAAAGCCGTCCAAGTCGAGCCGAAGACTTTGACCGCGCCTTCGTTTAACGCGCCTTTGCTTTCGGAAGTTACCGTTCCGATTTGTCCGGGCAAAGAATCAATTCCCATTTTAACTGCGCCTTCGCCATCGTGTGAATAATAACTGGCAAAAATTGTTCGTGACATTACTGTCAGAATTATCGAAACGCCTGCGAAAATCATAAATTGCAAACCAAAAGGAACACCGAGCCAGCCCGCTAACGCGGCGGCAAATGCGCCGATACCAAACCAAAACAGTACAAATCCTAATGTGAAAATTTCGGCAATAATTAAAACCACGCCCAAAATACTCCACAATATCCATTCAAAATTATCCATTTCAGTTATTTTCCCAAAAGATTTCTATCAACAGTATTACAATTATTTGCTGATTTGTCATTCTATTTTTTCTTGTCAGTTGGAATTATTTCCGCCGTGCAACTTTGAACTTAAAACCAACTCGTGCTAATCTTTTTGCTTGTGCTGGGGTGGCGGAATAGGTAGACGCACAGGACTTAGACAAATTTGAGCGCACAGGTTGGAAACTCTTGTGTGGATGAAGTCAAATTCGGTGAAACCTTTAATATGGCGATACCGAGCTAAGTTTGGAGTTTATGCTTCTGCCTCGATACGTTGGTGTTAAAGCATGACAGTTTGGACATAGTAACCGTAAATTTTCTAGGCGATTGTCTAAATGATTCCCGTTAATGTGGTCAAGTTCAAGCGAAATTGGTTTTCCAAGCCATTTCATGAATTTGCAACTTGAACATCTCGGAACAAAAATCTTTTCGACGATCAATCGCTTTTTCAATTTGTGAGAAGATATGCGAATTTCATTATTCAAATATTTTTCAATCGGTTTTCTTGCTCCAATCTTCTTACCTTTATTCCAAAGTTGAAAGGTGAAGTGGGAAGTATCTAAATTAAAGTAAGAAATTGCTTTCTTTATTACGAGATAATTTCCACCGCAGGGAGCGACACTGAGCGACTTTAATGTCTGAGCAAAAGAAAAAGATTCTTTTACTGCTTTTCTTAATTGTTTCTCGGTGTATTTTCTTAGTTTCATAAAACTTCATAAAAGTGTAGAGACTTGACGGCTTCCGCCTGACTGCTACAAAAATAGTAAAAGGTGAAGATAAAGTCCAGACCACAAATTGTTATTTCCGTAACAAGCGGCAAAAGCCGTAGCTGGTAAGAAAATCCTGTGTCCCTTGTGGACGTGCGGGTTCGATTCCCGCCCTCAGCACCAATTAAATTTTTTAATTGTTTATCGAAAAAGTCTTGGTTTATCCGGGCTTTTTCTTTTTGTCCGAAATGTTCGGACGGCACAACTCTTGTGGTAAAACATACCTGGGTTTTTTAAACAAGAAGTTTTATATGAAAAAGTTAAAAGTTTTTTTGCGGGTTGTTTCAATTTTTGCCGTCGTTTTTATACTTTTCCAAAACGCAGCGGCGCAAAGCCGAATTGACCGCATTTTAATAAGCGAAGCGAAAAGAATTACAAACGATACTTTTCCCGTCTTTTCCGAAACGCCGCAAGGTGCGCGTGTTTATTCGGTTAATCAACCAGACTTTAAAATGCTGAAGGCGATTGATGACGGGCTTGCGGAACTTTTTGCAGTAGCGCGAAAACATCAGTATCGAAACCGTTTGAACTATTCTGATTACACAATTTTTATTGCTAAAGCCGACCGCACAAAAGACGGCAACGGGCAGTATTCACCGGATATTGCGGTGGCAGCGGCGCAGTATGCGGGAACTGTTTACGACCAAGGCGGTTATATTTACGCGGCGGGAATGGTTTTAGCAAAAAACCCGTGCGCTTTTGTCATTGCCGAGCATACAAAAGATTTTCAGCGGGCGGCGGATGTTGCGCGTTACGAAGGCGAACATCTCGTGCTTTATCATAATGACCGTAAACTCTTTAATAAAACTGCCGACCACAGTCAAGGCGGCGGGCATCCGATTCTTCGATAAATTCCAGATTCCAAATTCCAAATTATATTATGCAATTTGGAATCTGGAATTTTTACCCTATATCGTGCAGGAGCTAACCGATATAGTAATCAAGCCAAAGATAGACAATTGCTAAGTTGTCCGTGTAAAATGCGACAAACTCCCGTTTTTACTGCATTTTCAATTTATTTTAATTTATGGCATAACCATTGCCATAATACTTCGCGGATGTTCTAGTTTGATAAAATCCGCGAAGATGGAGGTTGGATATGAACTTTTGGCGAATGACGACCAAAATCTTTGCGTTTTTTTCTTTGCTCTTTGCAAGTTTTATTTCAGCAAATGCCCAAACCGATTCGATTTACGAGATTCAAGCAGGAACCAAGATTCGCGTTCGGATGGACAACGAAATTAATTCCGAAGTTTCCGGCGTGAACGATACTTTTACAACCACGATTGCCGAACCCGTAAAAGTGCGTGAAACGGTTGTTCTGCCAATCGGCACAATAATCGAAGGAAGAATTACAGAAGTTAAACGAGCTTCGGCAGGCGGAAAAGGCGGAAGTTTGACGGTTTTATTTGAAACAATGCGGCTGGCTGGCGGCGATAAACGAGATATTGCCGGCGTTTTAGTCAATGAACTAAAAGCCGAATCATCGCAAACCGCAAATATTTTAGCAATTATCGGCGGAACTGCAATCGGCGGAATTTTCGGCGCGGTTTCAAAAACGGATAACGGCGCATTGATTGGCGCGGGAATCGGCGCAGGCGCGGGAACAGGCGTTGCATTATTGAGAAAAGGCAAAGATGTCAGCATCAAAGCTGATGAAGAGTTTGAAATAAAATTGGTAAAAAAAGTAATTTTGCCCGCGCAGGATTATTAAAAAGAAATCTAACAAGTTTGGTCGTTGGCGAAACAGCTTTGGCGACCATTTAAAAAGTCCGATGCGAAGGGGAGAGCGCGTCGGGCTTTTTTTATCTGTCAATTAAAAATAAATTCTGCGCGGGTTCGGGAAATTCGACATCTAAATAAACTTCCGAAAGTAAAATTTTAACATCAAAGGTTGGTAAAAACAATTCGCCGTCCAACCCGTTAGCTTCGCGTTGAGTCCATTCAACTTCGTTTTGTTTAATAAATGCGTGATAAAGGGGCGATTTGCCGCAACCAACAGATATTCAGTAAAACTTGGAATTGATTTATAGTAACTGAATTTGTCGCCGCGGTCAAACGTTTCAGTCGAAGGCGAAAGAACCTCGACAAGCATTTGCGGATTGGTCAAAACCTCCAAACCGTCCATCGTTTCGTAAACTCCCTCGCCGTAATAAACCGACAAATCGGGATAACGATACGGCGGATAATCAGGGACTTTCGCTTTTAAGTTTGAGCCGAAAACTGAACAACCGCGTCCGCGAAAAAGCTCTCGGAGATGTCCGCCGATATTAACAACAATTCTCTCGTGCTGCGGACTTGCGCCAGCCATTGACCAGATATTTCCGTCCCAATACTCAAGTTTTTCTTCCGAGTTGCGCTCGATTTCAAAATATTCCTTCAAACTATATTTATGTTTCGGCAAAGCGGTCATAATTTTTCCTTAAAAGAATTTTGCTTCTTTTGCCGTTTGCCGTCAACTATGCCAAAATAAAGTTTTTTATTAAACACAATTATTTAAGAGAGGAGTAAAAATGGCTGGACGTAATAAAATTACGGTGGTTGGCGCGGGAAACGTCGGCGCAACCGCCGCGCATTGGATTGCCGCAAAAGAGTTGGCGGATGTTGTCTTGGTTGATATTGTTGAAGGAGTTCCGCAGGGAAAATCGCTTGATTTGGCGCAAGCCGCGCCGATTGACGGTTTTGACGTGAAACTTGTCGGCGCAAATTCTTATGAAGAAACAAAAGATTCCGATGTCGTAATTATCACCGCCGGACTTCCCCGAAAGCCCGGAATGAGCCGCGACGACCTTTTGAAAACAAATTCAGATATTGTCGGAAAAGTTACGGACGAAGTGGCGCGGGTATCGCCGAACGCTTTTCTCATCATCGTTTCCAATCCCTTGGACGCGATGGCGCAAGTTGCGTTTAAGCGTTCGGGTTTTCCGAAAAATCGCGTGATGGGAATGGCTGGCATTTTGGATTCGGCGCGAATGCGCTGCTTTTTGGCGGAAGCGTTAAATGTTTCGGTGGAAAATGTAACGGCTTTCGTTCTCGGCGGACACGGCGACACGATGGTTCCGCTCCCGCGCTATTCAACCTGCGCCGGAATTCCCGTAACCGAACTTCTGCCAAAAGAACAACTTGACGAAATCATCAAGCGCACGGCAAACGGCGGCGCAGAAATTGTCGGACTGCTGAAAACCGGCTCGGCTTATTACGCGCCCAGCTTAGGCGCGGTTGAAATGGCGGAAGCGATTTTAAAGGATAAAAAGAAAATTCTGCCGTGCGCCGTCTATCTCGAAGGCGAATACGGCATCAATAATCTGTTTGTCGGCGTTCCGGTTAAACTCGGCAAAAACGGCGTTGAACAAATTATTGAGATTTCATTAACCACCGATGAACGCGCCGCTTTGCAAAAAAGTGCCGCTTCCGTTCAGGAACTCGTTGATATTCTTGGCGTTTAGTTTTAAAAAATATTTCGATAAAAGAGAGAGTCGGCGGACTTTCTTTTTTTATTTTTAATCAAGGCGGTTTGACAACAAATAACAACCGCAATTATTTCCGCAGCCAGCCAAACAGCGCGTTGACCGTAACATCGCGGTTGGTTTCATAAATCGCCCGCGTCAGCGGAATGCCCATCGGACAAACTTGAATGCAGTTTTGCGCGTTGCCGCAATTGGTAATTCCGTCTTCTTCCAGCAATCCGTTAAGACGCTCGTCCATCGTAATTTTCCCCGTTGGGTGCATGTTAAAAAGTCTTGCCTGTGCAATCGCTTGCGGTCCGATATAGTTGTCGTCGTGATATTGCGGACACGCTTCGAGACAGCAGCCGCACGTCATACAGCGCGAATAAGCGTAGCGTTCCTGCTGAACTTCCTGCGAGATATGCGGTCCCGGACCTAAATCGTAACTGCCGTCGAGTTCAATCCAAGCGTGAACGCGCTTGAGATACTTAAACATCTCCGAACGGTTAACAACCAAATCGCGCACATTCGGAAATTTTGACATCGGCTCTAAAATAATTGTATTTCCACCGTTTGCCAGCAAAATATCATCAATCAGTGCCGAGCAGGATTGACGCACGCACCCGTTAATAACCATCGTGCAGATGCCGCAAACTTGTTCTAAACAATTCATATCCCAAACCGGCGGCGTAGTTTGTCTGCCGTCTTTTGTTACCGGATTTTTGCGAATCTCCAACAGCGCGGAAATTACGTTTAAATTCTGCCGATACGGAATTTCAAAAGTTTCCGTGTAAGCTGTCGCATCAGGATTTTCGCGCCGCTGAATGCGGATTTCAACCGTTTTCGGCGGATTTGTCAATCTCTTTTTTCCTTGCTGTCCGTTGCCTTCGCTCATAAGTTTTTTATTTGAATTTAACGTGCTGATAAAGTGTAAATTTTATCTTTTGATAAAGCCGTCATTTTAAGACTTATCTTCCGTTATTTCCTTAAAAGATTCACCGTCTTTTATTTTATCGCCTTCTTCTTCCCAAATTTCCTCGGCACTCGTATTTTCCGGTTTTTCTTCATTACCTTGCGGAACAAATTGCGCCGCGCCGCCTTTTTCCGTCGCTGCCGCCGATAAAACTTTGCCTTTTGAATAATCGCGTTTGCGCGGCTCAATCAAACCGATGTCAACCGCTTCATAACTCAAAATCGGTGCTTCCGCCGAATACTCGGCAATCGTTGTTTTCAGCCATTCTTCGTCATTGCGTTCAGGAAAATCGGGTTTGTAATGCGCTCCGCGCGATTCGTCGCGGTTTAATGCGCCGAGCGTAACAACACGCGCCAGATTCAGCATATTCCACAACTGCCGGGCGTGTGGAACGGCTTGTGTCGCCCACAAATTCGAGTCGTTAATTGAAATGTTTTTGTATCTGTCCATCAATTCGAGCAATTTGTCATCAGTCGCTTTTAAGCGGTCATTATAACGGACGACAGTTACATTGTCGGTCATCACCTTGCCCATTTCTTCGTGAATTTTGTATTGATTTTCTGTGCCTTCATTTTTGATAATTTGATTATTGATTTCCTGTTGTTTTTGTAGTTCCGCATCGTAAATTCCGTTTGTTTCCGCGACACCGCGCTCAACATTTTTTGCATAATCAATAGCATTCGGCGCAGCCACAAATCCGCCGTGAACACACGAAACAAGCGAGTTTGCGCCGAGACGATTTGCGCCGTGAATCGAATAATCACATTCTCCGGCGGCAAAAAGTCCGGGAATGTTTGTGCGCTGCTCGTAATCAACCCACAAACCGCCCATCGAATAATGAACGCCGGGAAAAATCCGCATCGGCACATAGCGCGGGTCATCGCCGACAAACATTTCGTAAATTTCCAGAATCGCGCCGAGTTTTGCATCCAAAACCTCTTTTGGAATATGCGTTAAATCAAGAAAAACCTGATTTTCACCGCCGATGCCGTAACCTTCCAGACAAACTTGGAAAATCTCGCGTGTCGCAATATCACGCGGAACGAGATTTCCGTAAGCCGGATATTTTTCTTCCAAGAAATACCAACGCTCGCTCGTCGGAATATCTCTTGGCTGGCGCGTGTCGCCTTGATTTTTCGGCACCCAAACTCGACCGCCTTCGCCTCTTGCCGATTCCGACATTAGACGCAATTTGTCCTCGCCCGGAATTGAAGTCGGGTGAACCTGAATAAATTCGCCGTTGGCATATTTCGCGCCTTGTTGATAACAAGCCGAAACCGCGCTTCCCGTGCAAACCTGCGAATTGGTGGATTTGCCGAAAACAAGTCCGGGTCCGCCGGTCGCCATTATTACCGCATCGGCTTGAAAGGCTTTGAGTTCGAGCGTCTGCAAATTCATTGCAACCAGCCCGCGGCAAACTTGGTGGTCGTCCAAAACTAAGGACAACATTTCCCAACCTTCGTATTTGTTCACTTTCCCGTCGGTTTCAAATTTGCGGACTTGTTCATCAAGCGCGTAAAGAAGTTGTTGACCGGTCGAAGCACCGGCAAATGCCGTGCGGTTATGAAGCGTTCCGCCAAATCTGCGAAAATCGAGCAAACCTTCTTTGGTGCGCGAAAACGGAACGCCCATTCGGTCAAAAAGATAAATAATTTTCGGCGCGGCTTCGCACATTTTTTCAACCGGCGGCTGATTCGCCAAAAAATCGCCACCGTAGACCGTGTCGTCAAAATGTTTCCAAGGCGAATCGCCTTCGCCTTTCGTATTAACTGCGCCATTGATGCCGCCTTGAGCGCAAACTGAATGCGAACGCTTAACCGGTACAATCGAGAGCAAATCTACATCGTAACCGGCTTCGGCAATCTTCATTGTCGCCGCAAGTCCGGCAAGCCCGCCGCCAACCACCGCTATTTTTAATCCGTTTGATGCCATAGTGTTGTTTTAATAAACCTCGTCGTGTGTTCCTATCAAATGCAAAAGAATCGCCTCTTTTTCTTCGTGCTGCACAAATTCAAAGACAATTCGCAAATCGTATTCGACACTGCAAGCCCAAGTGCCTTCCAAATCGCCTTTCAATTTATGCGTCTTCAAATAAGGATGAAAAGCATCATTTTCTAATAACATTAAAGTATCTTTCAAATTATTGGACAGACGCGGCTGCTTTTTGAGCAACTTTTTTGTCGCCCGTGAAAACAACGGCGAAAGCAATAGAATCCGCTTCACGACGATACCTCTCGCATAATTTCATCAACTGTCATTGGTTGACATTTTCCATCAGCAAAATCCTTTTTCGATTTTTCGACAGCAGCTTTTAATTCTTTTCTTCGTAAATCCTTTAAGCGGTTTTGCAGAATATCAATGAGCATTTCTTTTTCGTCCGTCGGCAATTCTTCGACTGCTTCTAAAACATCGGTAAATCTTGTTTGCATAATTTCTCTTTAACCTAACATTCCAAATCTTAAAACTTTTGCGGCGGCTCAACAATCCTTTTGTTCTGCGCTTCGCGGCAAAACGCGCTCGGCAATAAACCGCACGGACGAACAAACGCCACCGCCGCATTTGTGCCGACGCCAAACAAAAACACAGACAAACCGACACACGCATAAAGCGCGTATTTCTGCGCTTTTTCGCCAATAATAATTCCCCAGTCAACCGCAAATAAAAAAAGTCCGTAAGCCAGATGCCACGCCGTCGCGGCGACGCCCAAAATGTATAAAAGTAAAATAGCGGTGTTTTGAAATTCACTCCTGACAATAGCGAATGCTTGATTGGCATTTCCCGCAACCGGTGTCAAATTCAACCCCGGAATCATCCCGAAACGAAAATTTAGAATATGAAACGTCAGAAAGAAAAACAAGAAAATTCCGGTAACGCGCTGGAAAATGTAAAACCAATTGCGCCCGTAACCGTAATTCAAAACGTTGGGTCGCGTTTCAGCCGAAATAAAAATGCCGTAGACCGAATGATACAAAAGCGGGAAAAAGATTCCGAATATTTCAACAAAAAGCAGATACGGAATATCGTGTATGCCCTGAACGTGCTTATTAAAACTAACATTGCCGCCCATTGCCGCCGAATTTGTATACATATGCACAAGAAAAAACGTGCCGAGCGGAACAATGCCGGTTATCTGGTGTAGTTTGCGAAGTAGAAAAGTTCTGCTTAATTTTATCGCCATTTTTCTAGCCTCATTTGGATTTTCGATTTTTTAGCTGGACTTGCGTCAGATATTTTGAAATTTTAATGATAAATTCGTAAATCACCAATCAAAAATCATTTTAATTTAATAATACTTTGTTTTTTTAATAAGATAAAATCAATTTTCTTGCATATATTGTTCAGAAAAACTTATAATTAGTGGTAAATGATAAGTGCTAAATGGTAAATATTAAATTTCCCGGCTTTTTATTTATCACTCACCACTTACCATTTACCACTAAAGAAATGCACATCGAAACATTAAAAGTTTTTTGCGATTTGGTTGAGATGCAGAGTTTTTCATTTGCGGCAGAGCGAAATTTTGTTACGCAATCCGCCGTCAGTCAACAAATTCGGACATTGGAAGATAAATTTAAACGCCGTTTGCTGGAAAGAGTGCGCGGACGGCGCGAAGTGCGCCTGACACCTGCCGGAGAAGTTTTTTACCGTGAATGCAGGAATGTTTTGGCAAGTTATGCTCAATTAAACGAGAGTATGAGCGGATTGGTCGGCAAAATCAGCGGCACGGTCAAAGTTGCTACCGTCTACAGCGTTGGTCTACACGAACTTCCACCGAAAGTACGCGAATTTATGACCAAGTTTCCTTCTGCGAAAATTGATCTGGAATACTCAAGAACAACCCGCGTTGTCCGCGATGTTCTAAACGGCACGGTCGAACTCGGCGTTGTCGCCTTTCCCGAACAAAAGCGCGGTTTGACGATTGTGCCGATGGCAAGCGACAGACTTGTTTTGATTTGTCCGCCCGAACACGAATTTGCCGAACGAACGAAAATCAAAGTAACAGAATTACAAGGACGCGATTTTGTTTTGTTTGAACGCGATGTTCCGACGCGCAAGGCAACCGATAAAATCTTGAAATCTTATGGCGTTGATGTCCGCAAAGTTGCCGAATTCGACAATATCGAAACGATAAAACGCTCAGTCGAAGTCGGTTTCGGTCTGGCAATCGTGCCGCATCCAAGCGTGATGGACGAAGAGAGAAATAACCAACTCGCGGTTGCCGAATTAGCCGAAAAGGATTGGATTCGTCCGGTTGGCGTGGTTTATCGAACCGACAGAACTCTCTCGGTTGCCGCCAAAAAATTTGTGAAGCTGCTCGAAAGTAATCTTCTTAAATTTTAACAATTGGCTAATTTTGATTTAATATTTGATAGGTAGTCGTGCAGAATTAGATTAGAATGCGGAAAATAAAATTACTCCACAAAATCTACTTCGACTTGGTGCGGAATAATGCCTTTTTCAAAGCCTTCTTTGAGCAGAAGTTTCACGCCTTCGCGCCCGCGCGTTCCGTAATTAAGCGTTAAATCATTCACCCACATGGCGACAAATCTGTCGGCGAGTTCCGGCGGCATATCACGCGCAAACTGCATTGCGTAAGAGAGCGCATCTTCGCGGTTTTCGAGTGAATAAACAATGCTTTTGTGCAGACAATTTGAAACTTCTTTCATCAAATCCGCACCTAAATCGCGCCGAATTACATTTCCGCCCATCGGCAGCGGCAAACCTGTTTTTTCGTGCCACCATTCACCCAAATCCAGAACTTTTACCAAACCGATTTGTTTATAAAAAAGTTGACCTTCGTGAATCAGAAGCCCCGCGTCGGCTTTGCCTTTCTGCACCGTTTCGATAATTTTGTCAAACGGCACAACCGTGTATTCAAAATCTTGATTGTAGATTCGCAAAGCCAAAAATGCGCTTGTCAATTCGCCCGGAACGGCGATTTTCATTTTCGGAATGTCTTCGGCTGAACGTTTTTCTTTGGAAACTAAAATCGGTCCGTAATTGTCGCCGATGCTTGCACCGTGCGGCAGAAGTATGTATTTATCGGCGATGTAAGCGTAAGCGTGAAAACTGACCGCCGTCACGTCATAAACGCCGTTTTTCGCGTCTTCATTTAAGGTTTGAATATCTTTTAAGGTGTGTTTAAACTTCAAGCCGTTGGTTTCCAGCTTGTTTGTTGCCAAACCGTAAAACATAAAAGCGTCATCCGAATCAGGCGAATGTGCGACGGTTATTGTTCTTTTTTCAGATGTTTCGTCCATAATTAAATCTGTCCGTAGAAAACCTTGGTGTCGTATAAAATTTCTATTTTACCGTTTTCCGCGTGTTCTGCAAAAAGAGATTTGAGTTTTATCAGCATTTCTTCAAAACACGGATTTTCCGCCGACGGCATATAAGAAGCCGAAAGAATTCTGCCTTTCAATCCGTCAAAGTCAAGCAATTGCGAATTTTGAAAAACCGCTTGCCGAAAATCCGTCTGAAAAAAATCCCACAAACTCTCTTTCGTGATGTTATCGTGCCGAACTTTTTGATAATCCGTGCCGAATTCGATTAAAAGTTTTTCATAATCGCGCAAAAACGCGGTTGTATCCAATTGACGTTCATTCCAAATCAAAGCTACGAAACCTTCATCGTGCAAAATCCGACGAAATTCATTTCCGGTTTTTGCCTTATCAAACCAATGAAAAGCCTGCGCCGCGATGACAAAATCGACGCTGCTCGCTTCAAGCGTCATGTTTTCGGCTGTTCCATTAATGCTTTTAAAGTTCGGAAAATCTTGCAAAAATTTTTCCGCCGCCCGGCGCATAACTTCATTCGGCTCAACACCGCAAACCGTGTTGCCGTTTTCGAGAAAAAGTTTGGCGGAAATTCCCGTTCCCGAACCGATGTCGGCAATGACGGAAGATTTTTGCAGATTCATCTCATTACGGAACAAATCCAAAACCTCTTGCGGATAATCGGGACGATATTTGACGTAATTTTCGACACGGTTTGAAAATCTTTCGACTGTTTTCATTTAATCACCTGCAACAAAAGTAGTCATTTTCCACTTGCCGTTTTTCTTTTCAAAACAAGCGCGATAATCAATCGGACTACGAACGTATTTTGCGTTTACAAAGCCTTTCTTTCCGCCTAAAGTTTCGACTTTCAGCCAAAGGTATTCGCCTTCTTTATTTTTATTTGCGACGGAATTTTCGTAATCAACTTTGACGACGTTATAAGATAGCTGGGCGACGGTTTTCGCTTTCAAATCGGGTTGAGCGCGAAGATTCACGTTGTTGCCGAAAATCATTTGATATTCAAAGGCATCCAAATCTTCGGGAAAATGCTTGAAACTGTATGGAGCGCAAAAGAGATTGTCCTCTTCTTCTTTGAAAAAACTTCCGCCGTTTGTCAGCACAATTAATAATTCGTCCCAAAGTTTACTTGTCGGACTGTCAATTTTCCACATTTCCTTGAATTCTTCAATTCCGCCGTCGCCGCCAAAACTATTTAAGATAGCTGGGTCGAGAATGCCGACAACATATTTAACGTCGCGTTTCCTAACGGCTTCGATTAGCTTTTCTCTAAAGGCTTTGAATGAAGCATCAATTTTTCCTTCATCAACGGGAAGAACTTGGCGTTCTTTTTGTGCCGAGACAATTGTAGAGATAAATAAAAATACAAAAGACAAGAACAGTACTCGAATTAATTTCTGTTCCATTGTTACTCTCCCTGCGAAACTTCCTCGCCTGTCCATTGCGTCTTGCGCGAATGCGGAATATCGAATTGGTCGAGAATGCGAAAACACAAATGGTCAACGAGTTCTTCGATAGTTTTCGGGCGATGATAAAAGCCCGGACTTGCGGGCAGAATTTGTGCGCCCGCGCGTGAAAGTTTGAGCATATTTTCGAGATGAATCGCGTTATACGGTGTTTCGCGCGGAACAAGCACGAGTTTGCGACCTTCTTTTAATGTAACATCGGCGGCGCGGTGAATTAAATTTGTTCCCGCGCCTGAGGAAATCGCGCCTAGCGTCGCAACCGAACACGGCACAATTATCATTCCGGCTTGTTTGTTTGAACCGGACGCGGGTTTTGCCGCTAAATTATCTAAACGCCAAAAGCGAATGATTTTTGAATTTTTCTCTAAACCAAGCCATTCGTTGAATGTTTCTGCATTCGGCTCGCGCAGATTTGCGCCTGTTTCAATCTGCGCGACGGTTGCGGCAGTTCCCGATAAAATCAAATTTATCGTTTCAACTACGCCGCTTTGCGCCAAAAGCTGCAATGTTCGGTAGGCATAAATCGTGCCTGATGCGCCCGTGATGGCGACTGTTAATTCCATAAAATCATTCTAACTTTAATATTTTGTAAATAAAACCGACTGAACAAAGTTCATCGGCTATTTCAAATTAAAAATTTGATGCAGGAAAACGGGTCAATCTGATTACCGCATGATTTATTTTTGCAAAGGGCGGTGAGAAATTCACCGTTTTTTGTTTTAAAGAATGTGAGCAGTTAGAATAAATTTATGAAAACAAGCGAGATTCAAGAGATTTTGGCATCTCACGCCGCCGGAACGATTTCAAGCGACGAAGCAACTGCCAAACTGAAAAATCTTTCCTATGAAGACATCGGTTACGCACGGGTTGACCACGCACGCGCAACGCGGCAAGGTTTTCCCGAAGTGATTTTCGGGCAGGGAAAAACGCGAAAACAAATTATGGGAATTTTTGAACGCCTCATCGTCTGCACGCCGAATGTTTTGATTACGCGCACGACAGCCGACATTTTCGGCGAAATACGAAACGTCTATACCGAATCCGAATGGCACGAATCAGCAAATTTAATCCGCGTGTGGCGTGATAAAACCGAACTTGGAGTCAGTGAGATTGCAATTGTAACCGCCGGAACAAGCGATATTCCGATTGCCGAAGAAGCCGCACTAACGGCGGAAACGATGGGGAATCGCGTGAAAAGAATCTGGGATGCGGGCGTTGCGGGAATTCATCGAATTTTGGCGGAACGCGAGATTTTGCAGAATTCGCGTGTCGTCGTCGTCGTTGCGGGGATGGAAGGCGCGTTGCCGTCGGTTGTCGGCGGGCTGGTCAAAGTTCCGGTTATCGCCGTTCCGACAAGCATCGGTTACGGCGCGTCTTTCAACGGTCTTGCCGCGCTTTTGGGAATGCTCAACTCCTGCGCGTCAAATGTTACGGTGGTAAATATTGACAACGGTTTCGGCGCGGGTTTTGTGGCAAGTTTGATAAATCGCCAGTGGGAAGAAAGCGGATAATGGATAGTGGAAAATGGACAATATCTTTTGTTTTTAATTATCCATTATCAATTATCAATTATCAATTATTTAAGGATTGATTAAAACATAAAGCCTGTCCGCCCAATCGGATTTGTTGTTTAGCAAAATTTCGTATTGAACCATCGCGGAATCACGGTTGCCGAGTTTGAGATATGCTCGTCCGAGATTAAATCGGGCTTTGTCAAAGTTTGAATTATAGCTGACGGCATTGTTAAAAGCATCAACGCTTTCTTCGGTTTTTCCCAGCTCAAAATAGTTTTCACCCAGATAATTATAAGTTTTCGCGTCCGGTTTGTAAGTTTTTAACTGCTCGAATGCGGCGAGCGATTCGGCATATTTTTTTTGTTTGAAATATGCCGAACCAAGTTGTTCATACGCGTTGGCATAATCCGGTTTAAGAGTTATGGCGCGTTTATACGCGAGAATTTCTTCATCCGTCCGACCTAATTTATTGAGGGCGAGTCCGAGCGCGTATTGCGTATCGGCGTTGTTGGCGTCAATTTTAACGGCTTGCCGGTAAGCCTCCGCCGCATCTTTATATTGTCCGAGCGCGAAGCTCGACGTGCCGATATTGACATATGTTTCCGACCATTCGGGGCGAAGTTTTGCCGCTTGTTTTGTCGCTCTGAGCGCGTCGGTGTGTCGTCCGAGCATTCCGTAACAATATCCTGCCTGATACCAAGCCTCAGCATAATTGGGGTCAATCTCGACGGCTTTTTCAAAATAAGTTGCGGCACGCGCGTAATCATCGCGTGCTAAAACGCTTAAACCTTGCGAATATAAACTTTGGGCGGCGGCGCGTTTATTTTTTTGCGATTCCGAGTTGAGCGAGGAAAAGGTTTGCAGTTCGCCGATTTTCAGCTGCGAAATTCTCTCACTCGGTACGGCAAAATTCAGGCTTTGACCTTCAGCCGCTTGCAGCGATGCCACGCCGATAACTTGTCCGAGCATATTGACGACGGGCGAACCGCTCGAACCGGACGAGATCGGCGCGGTGATTTGGATGATTTTGCCGTAACCCGGAATTATTCTAACGGCGGAAACAATGCCGTTGGAAACCGAGCCTTCCAAACCAAAAGGATTGCCGACGACAACAATTGATTCGCCTTCCTGCGGCACGGTGCGGACAATCGGCAGAGGAACGGCATCGCCTTCCGGCACATTAACCTGCAGCAACGCCAAATCGCCTTCGCCGTCAATTGCCAGAACTCCGCGAGCCGTAAATTTTTTGCCGTTCATCAAATGAACTTCCACCCGATTTGATTTTTCGATAACATGTCGGTTGGTGATAACTTTATCTTTGGAAATAAAAAACCCGCTTCCGCGTGAAAGCGTCGCCCCGCGTGCGTCGAAAGTTTCAATGGCGACCGCCGAAGGTTTAACGCGGCGAACAAGTTCCGGCAGAAAATCTTGAGCAAGCAAGGAAACCGAGCAAGCGGAAATCACCAGCAGAAAAACAAAAATTTTATAAACGGTAAATCTCATTTTGGCGGCTTAACGGACTTGTCTTACGCTGATTATAGAGTTTTTATCTCTATCAAACAAACATTAAACAAAATAAAACGGTTTCACCAACGCTAGATGCTCAAGTTGGCTGAAACCGTTGCCGAAAATAAATTGTCGTTAAATATTTTAAGACAAATGTCGTGTAAATTCGGCAGCTTCGGCAAAATTCTGAGCGTGAATTTCGGCAGGAAACCGGCGGCGAATCCGTTCTTCTGCAAAGACTTTGCCGCCCAAGAGAATCGGAACTTTTAGTTTGGAAATATGTTCGCGGAAGTTTTTGTAATCACGCGAAAGACGCTCCAAATCGTTTATAATCGTCGCGGAAATACAAACTGCATCGGGCGAATGCCGCAAAACCTCGTCCGCCAGACAATAAAGCGGCGTGTTCGCGCCAAAATTTATTACTTCCCAACCTTCGTTTTCAATCGTCATTTGGGCGAGATGCGTCGGAAGTTCGTGATAATCGCCTTCCACCGCGCAGCATATCGCAAGTTGATTGGTCATTTTCGGCACGGGAAGCGCGTTACGGAGTTTGTAAATTGCGCTGCAAACTGCACGAGTCGCCAGATGTTCCTGCGTAATGCTGATTGCGCCGTCATACCAGAGTTCACCAATCAAACACATTGAAGAACAGACAAACTCTTCAAAAATTTCCGTCAGCGTTTTGCCGTGCAGATGCGCGGTGATTAATGTGTTTGCCGCTGATTCTTCACAACCGGCTATCAGCGAGTTGAAAAATGCGGAATCGGAATGAGCTTTGTTTTCGTTCCGACGAAACTTGCTTTTGATAACTGAAGCGTCGGCGTGGGTTTGCTTAAGCCCAAGTTCCTGTTCGCGCTGAAAACGGATAACTTCTTCAGCGCGAAAACGGCGATGTCTGCCGCGGGTGCGCTCGGATTTCAGCAGACCCGCGTTGTCCCAACGCTTGACGGTCGCATCGCTCACACGGCATAAACACGCAACTTCTTTGGTGGTTAAACATTTTAACTCTGACATAAAAAATTGGTTTGCTCCTTTTCAGCTGATGTTGTCAGTTAAACCTTGCGTGCCGATGATATTTCCCTGATTTGCGCTTACGGCAAAATTCACAGCTGATTTTTGCTCAATTTTTTCTTTGCAGATATTGGCTTCGGGCAGAAAACGATTAAGTAAAGCGCGGATATTTGCTATATTGTTTTCTTCCAACGCTTGCCGGAAATTGCTCAGTATATTGGCTACTTCGTCATTTGAATAAGTGGCTATTTTGCCGATGAAAATTTTCGGATGTGTCGTGTTTAATAGATTTTCGCCCGTTATTTCAAGTTCCTCAAAAAGTTTTTCGCCTTGTCTGATGCCGGTAAAAATAATGTCAATATCTTCGTAAGGTTGCAGACCGGAAAGCCGAATCATATCTTCCGCCAAATCCAGAATCTTGACGGGTTCGCCCATATTAAGAATAAAAATTTCACCGCCTGCGCCGAGTGCGCCCGCTTGCAGAACAAGCTGCGAGGCTTCGGGAATGGTCATAAAATAGCGCGTCATTTTCGGGTCGGTAACGGTGATGGCTTTTCCTTCTTGAATTTGTTCGCGGAAAATCGGAATTACCGAACCGGTCGAGCCAAGCACATTGCCAAAGCGCACCGCCATATAATTTGTTTTGTAGATTTGATTCAAATCCTGCAAAACTATTTCCGCAAGGCGTTTTGACGCGCCCATAATCGAAGTCGGATTGACGGCTTTGTCGGTAGAAATCAAAACAAAATTCTTCGCGCTGAATTCGCCCGCCAGTTCGCCAATCAGTCTGGTCGCAAAAATGTTGTTTTTTATCGCTTCGGTCGGATTTATCTCTATCAACGGAACGTGCTTATGAGCAGCGGCGTGAAAAACGACTTCGGGTTTATACAGGCTGAAAATTTCGCGCATTCGCGGCGCGTCGCCGATGTCGGCAAGAAGCGGAACAAAGTTTGTTTCAGGAAAATTTTTGACAAGTTCGCGCTCAATCTGAAAAAGCGCAAATTCGGTTCTTTCGACCAGCAAAAGCAGTGCCGGGCTGAAAGGCACAATTTGCCTGACTAATTCCGAACCGATTGAGCCGCCCGCGCCCGTAACCATCACGATTTTGTCGGTTAGAAATTCGTGCAGATTTTTGTCGTCAAGCTGCACGGGTTCGCGTCCCAAAAGGTCTTCGATTTGCACATCACGAAGGCGGTTAATCGAAACGCGCCCGTGTGCAATCTCGTTCAAACTCGGTACAATCTGGGCTTTAACCGGAATGGCGCGGCAAATATCAAGAATGCGGCGAATGTCTTTGCTTTTGGCTTGGTCAATTGCCAAAACAACTTGGTCAATGTTTAGTTCGTCAGCCAGCCGCGCTAAATCGTCGGTTGTGCCTAAAACCTTAATGCCGTTCACGCTTCCGCCTTTTTTCCGCCGGTCATCGTCAACAAAACCTTTAACTTCAAGTTCGGTATCGGCGCGTCCGGCGACTTCTTTGATGGTTGCCGCGCCGAGCCTGCCCGCGCCGACAATCAGTGTTTGCTTGCGAATCTTGCGTCGTTTTCCAATTTGATACGTGCGTTTTTCACTGACTTCATAGACGGAACGGCGCAGAACACGAAGCGCGAGAAGTCCCACAAAAGCAAAAAAAGTGTCCATTAAGATAATGGAAAGCGGAACTTGCCAGCGAATAAATCTTTCGGGTGTCAGAAGCAACCTGACTAAAATCAAAATAACACCGGAAATAAATGCGGCTTTCAAGAATGATTTTATGTCTTCGAGGCTGACGTAACGCCAGATTATCGAATATGCACCGACAATAAAAAGTGAAGAGAATTGAACTAAAACAACAAACGGAAGTTGATTCAGAGCATTATCGAGATAGTATTCCTCAAGGTCAAAATTGAACCGGAAAAGATAAGCCAAAAAGAATGCGCCGCACAAAACGGCGACATCCGCTAGAAGTTGGAACGGACGGCGCAGAAACCAAAGACGTTCTTCTGATTGTATTTTTTCCGACAAATTTGTCATTTCGATTGAAACGAAGCGTTATTTTTGAAATTACTCGCCAAAAGACAAACTGTCAAATAACCGAAATGTGGCAGGCAACTGATTAACGGGCAGTTTGAATCAAAGGCGATAGTAAGTTATCATATCTAATTCTAAGTAAATTATAGCTGTTAATGAGGTTTTTATGAAAGCAAAAGTTTTGACATTTTTTATCCTGACGCTTGGATTGTTCCAGATTGTATTTGGACAGGAAGTTTCGGTAACGCCTGAATCGGAACGCGGCTATCTGGTCGGTCCCGGCGATGTGATTGAAGGTAAAGTATTAGGTGAAGACCAGTTTAATTTTGTCGCCACGATTGACGAAGACGGCAAATTTCAAGTTCCGTTTTTTGAAAAAGGAATTGTAGCAACCTGCCGCACGGAAAAAGAACTGCGTGCCGACGTAACGCAGCTTTTATCAAAATACTTAAAAAATCCGCAGGTTAGCGTGAACGTTACGAAACGCAACAGTCGTCCGCCCGCAACAATTTACGGTGAAGTCCGGGAGCCGCAGCAGGTTGATTTGCGACGCAAGGCAACTTTATTGGAACTGCTTTCCCTTGCCGGCGGACCAACCGAAAAGGCAGCCGGAACAATTCAGGTTATTCGGACACAACCGCCGATGTGCAGTGACGCAAGCGAGAAAGCCGATTGGGCTCAAGTAACCGATAACGGCTTAAACATTCCTTCTCGAATGTATAGTATCAGCAGTGTAAAATCAGGCTCGGATGCAGCCAACCCGATAATTTATCCGGGCGATTTAATTGTTGTGCAGTCGGCATCACCCATTTATGTTATCGGCGAAGTCGTCGCCACCGGACAACTGCCGCTAACCGAAGGAGGTATGCCGCTGACAGAGGCAATTGCCAGAGTCGGTGGTCCTAATCGGCAAGCGAAAACCAAAGACATCAAGATTTATAGGAAAGTTCCCGGCACGACAAAGCCGCAAGTTATTTCCGCCAACTATGACCTTATTAAGAAAGGCGAGCAGAAAGATATAATGCTTGAACCTTATGACATTGTTGAGGTTGATAAAGCAAAGAAAAGCATTGCCCAAACGGTATTAGACATTGCAATTGGTTCGGCACGTGGTTTCACTAATGTTTTACCACAACGGGTTCTTTATTAAAGATTTTTGCATTTCAAGGTCGTAAATCGTTAATAAATCCCTATTAGCGATTTACGATTTTTTATTTTAAAATACATTTTTTAGTTTGAAGTTTTCATTTATAAATTATGGCAATACTCGTAACCGGCGGCGCAGGTTATATCGGCAGCGTGGTTGTCGAAGATTTACGCAAAAACGGTGAACAGGTTGTCGTTCTGGACAATCTTTCGTATGGACATCGGCAAGCGGTTGGTAAAAACGTAACTTTCTACGAGGGAAATATCGGCGATGAAAAATTGGTTTCGCCAATTTTGAAACAGCACGAAATCAAAGCCTGTATGCATTTTTCAGCGTTTGCGTATGTCGGCGAGTCGGTTGAAAATCCAAAGATATATTATGAAAATAATGTCGAGCAAACGCTTCGACTGCTTAATGTTTTAATCGAAAACGATGTCAAAAAATTTGTCTTTTCTTCAACCTGTGCAACTTACGGCGAACCGCAAAAAGTCCCGATTGACGAAACGCATCCGCAGCATCCGACAAATCCTTACGGCTGGTCGAAATTTATGGTTGAAAGAATTTTGGAAAGCTACGATGCGGCTTACGGTCTGAAATTCGTCGCCCTGCGTTATTTTAATGCGTGCGGCGCAACCCATAAATGCGGCGAAGATCACGACCCGGAAACGCATCTGATTCCGCTCGCGCTTTTTGCCGCGCAGGGAAAACTTCCCTTTGTTTCGATTTTCGGCGATGATTATCCAACGCCGGACGGCACAGCCATTCGTGATTACATTCATATTACGGATTTGAGCCAAGCGCATCTGCTTGCACTCGAACATTTATGTCAAAACAAAAATTCCGAATTTATAAATTTGGGCAACGGGCAAGGTTTTTCGGTGAAAGAAGTTATCGAAACGGCGCGAAAAATTACGGGCAAAAACATTGAAGCGAAAATCGCTCCGAGACGTTTGGGCGACCCGTCGCGTCTGGTTGCCGACGCGACGAAAGCGCGTCAAGTCTTAGGCTGGAAGCCGCGCTTTCCCGACCTTGAATCAATTATCGAAAGCGCGTGGGCGTGGCATTTGGCGAATCCAAACGGTTATGAGTAAGAATTATCGCCCGCTAAAAATACCAAAACACAAAAAATCAAAAGCAAAAAAGTTTTGTGTTTTCAGCATATCAGCGCGGATAAATCTTTTTTAAATCTCGATTAAACTTCGCTTAAAACGATAATTTCAGCGCGGCGTTTAGCATCGTCCAAAAATTTCTCAATATCGCTGGCGACTTTTTCTTCCGTCAAAATTTGGTTGATTTGCGAACGTTTTTCGTCAAATGGCGGCAGAAGAAGTCCGGGATTTCTGCGTCTGAATTCCGGCGTATAAACTTCACGGTAATACTTGGCTTCGTCTTCGGGCGTGATGACGACAAATGAGCGAAAACGAAAGTCAAGATAATTTTCGATTGCTACTCGCCGCGCCATAATTCGCTGAAAATTATCATCGTTAATCGAATCAAATCCGACCAGCCGCAAACGTTTTTCAAATTCGGCGGTTGACGGAAACTGTGCCAAAACGCGCTCAATTTCTGCTTTAATTTGTTTTTCCGTCGGTGCGGCACGCGGCACTCTTTCTGCTTCCAAGGCAAATAATCGCTGATTGATGAGAAGCTGCAGGGCGCGGTTGAGGTCTTCGGAAGTCGGCGGATTAATCGGCGCATTCGGATCTAAAGCAAGCTGCCACAGCAAATCCGAATATGTGATAAGTTCGGGAACTCCGACCCCGTCGCCGACTGTCGCCACCGTTTTATCAACAACCTGCTGCGCCTGTATATCTGCCGAAAATAAAATAAAAAGTAAGACAAATATGCTGAGGCAATTTAAAAATCTTCTTGAATAGGATTTTTTTCTTTTCATATAACTTTCTGATTTTTGAACGAAACCGTAAAACTGTCAAATGTAAAGGAAGCATTCAGACTTCTGATTTCAGAAATCTAATCAACCTCTCAGATGACAAAATTGAGTCAAAGTTTGTCGGACTGCCGGATAAAACCAAGATATTATCCCGGAAACAAATCAAACGTGAAACAAAAACGTATTCTTCCGTTCTGAATTCTCAACAAATGATTAAAGTATTACTGAAACTAAAAACAGCTAGACAGCAATTGCTAAAAACTTGTAGAATTCTACAAGGCAACTGTTGGAAACGAAAATCTCACTAATCGAAACAACAAACTGAAGATGCAAAATCAGATTCAAGTCAAAAAGAAAAAATCTAAACAGGTCCAGAAAAGGTTTTGGCGCAATCAATCGCAGATTACGTCTTTCCAACAACCGCCGCCGAGTCTGTTTCGGCGCATTTTGCGCTTGATTTTTAATCCTATTACTGCTTTAAGTTCTCTGCTTTTATTGTTGTGCGCTTTTTTAACGTTGACGTATTTTTGGTTTGAGTATTCCGACAGAATTGATTTACTGCTGAGAGGCGGCGATGTTTTCACGCGCACCGCCGGTATTTATTCCGCGCCGAAAACTTTGAAAGCAGGCGAGAATATTTCGCTCGAAGATTTAACCGCTTTCTGCACCGTTGCGGGCATTTGCCAATCGCCGTTCCAACCCGGGTTTTGATTTAACGCTTCGCGCATAAAATCCGCCCAAATCGGCATTGCCGAA
>MWVY01000050.1_pt1 | contig 26529 bp, 20 predicted proteins | sample 1047251 | NCBI WGS metagenome assembly MWVY01 (sample SAMN06349983, study PRJNA376086) | soil metagenome | isolation source: MS7-5 sample Antarctic (ecotone) soil | place: Antarctica | collected 2015-01-13
ATCGGATATGGTTTCCAAATATCAAACAGACGGAAAAGAAGAAATCCGGCGACGACATAATACCAATGCACGGCAAACGGGATAAAGAGGAAAACCAGAAGTTGCCCGATAACCTCGTCAACGACGAGAAGGTATAAATCCACCAAGCGGTCGAGAATTTGATGAAGCAGATAATCCGCGCCGCGTCTGCAGACAAACGTATTGGCACGAATTTGACTTTTGACGGCGTTAATACTGCGGAAGAATTCGTAGTGATAAGTAACAATAAAGTTTTCTCCTAAATATACGTTCAGTTCGCGCGTTACAAAATTGGTAGAATTCGTTTCCATCGTTACGCCGTGAACGATAAAAAAAAGATAATCGTTGAAGGATTCAACTTTCGGATGATTTCGGGTTTCGATTGCGTCTTCAATCGTGAGCGGATGAAAATGAAAAATATCGGAGAGAATTTTATTGTCCGCAGCGGTCGGCTGTTCGAGGTCAACCCAAACCAGATTTTCTTTATCTGCCAGCAATTCGGGCAGATTTTCCCGCGAAAAACTTTCGTCAATCTTTTCCGCGCCGTTGCGATAAACAAATATTTCCATAGATTAGTGGTCGGTTGTTTTCCGTTTCAAACGACTAACAAACTTTGTAGATATTTTCCGGCAATGCTAAGATTTCAACAAAACAATTGACGGTTAACAAAGGTTTTACCACTGACCACCGACCACTGACAACCGACCACAGGCAAATTATGAATAATATAAAAATTTTTGTCGCCGACGATGTGAACGAAGAGAAACTTGCGCCTCTGCGAGATGCGGGTTTTACAGTTGAAAAAGAAACAAAACTCCCGCCCGAAGAATTAGCCGAAAGGATGAAAGATGCCGACGGCGTAATCGTGCGAAGCGCAACGCGCATTACGGCGGATTTGATGGACAAAGCGGAAAAACTGCGTGTGATTGGTCGCGCTGGTGTCGGCGTGGACAACATTGATGTCAAAGCCGCGACTGAGCATGGAATTGTCGTAATGAACGCTCCCGACGGCAACACGATTACAACCGCCGAACATACAATTGCTTTATTAGTTTCGATGGCGCGAAATGTGCCGCAAGCCCACGCCAAGTTGCAAGCGGGCGTTTGGGACAAGAAAAGTTTTGTCGGAGTTGAGTTAAACGGAAAGACTTTAGGCTTAATTGGTTTGGGCAGAATCGGCAAGCACGTAGCGAAAATCGCCAAAGGTTTCGGAATGAATATCTTAGCGTTTGACCCATTTGTTTCAAACGAACAGGCAAAAGATTTGGGAATCGAAGTCGGAACTTTGGACGAAGTTTTATCGAAAGCAGATTTTATTACGATTCATACACCCGTTACGAACGAAACACGCGGAATTATCGGCAAAGACGCTTTTGCAAAGATGAAAAAAGGTGTGCGCGTCGTCAATTGTGCGCGTGGCGGACTTGTGGACGAAACGGCGTTGCTCGAAGCCGTCGAAAATGGAACGGTGGCAAGCGCGGCTTTAGATGTTTATTCGACAGAACCGCTTGCTCCTGATTCGCCTTTGCTCAAAAACGATAAAATTATTACAACTCCGCATCTTGGCGCGTCAACCACCGAAGCGCAGGAAGGCGTTGCTTTAACCGTCGCCGAACAGATGCGCGATTATTTGCTGACAGGCGCACTTCGCGGCGCGGTTAATGCGCCTTCGCTTGCCGCGAAAGAACTCGAAGCGTTTCAGCCGTTTATTGATTTGGCGGAAAAACTCGGACGTTTTCAAGCGCAAATTATGAACGAAAATCCGATAAAGGAAGTCAAACTTGAATACGCGGGCGAGCTTGCGGAAAAAGATGCCGCGCCGGTTACGCGGGCGTTTTTGGCTGGACTGCTTCGAGATGTTTCGGCGCGGGTAAATGTCGTCAACGCTCTGCACATTGCCGAAGAACGCGGAATCAACATAACGACAAGCTACACAAACACGCGCAAAGGCGCAAATTACGACATTCGCACATCGGTTTCAACCGCCGAAGCCGAACAGACCGCGTCCGGTTTGGTTTTTGCCAACGGCGAAGGTCGCATTACGGAAATTGGCGATTTTAAAATCGAAGCCGTGCCGACTGGATTTATGCTCATTACAAAAAACAAAGACGTTCCCGGCGTTATCGGAAAAATCGGGACGCTTCTCGGCGAAGCAAAAGTCAACATCAGCCGTTTTTATCTCGGCAGAGAAGCCAAAGGCGGCGAGGCGTTGGCGGTTATTGAGATTGATTCACCGCTTCAAGAAGCGGTTTTGGAAAGTTTGAGAAACATCGAGCCGGTGAATCTCGTTCGACAAGTTAAATTGTAATAATTCACTATAAAGACACAAAGGAAATTTAAAGCAAGATTCTTAGTACTTCGTAAATTAAGTTTTCTAACATTTCGCCCGCGCGTTCTGAGTTCACACTTTCAGTGTGCTTTTCGCCAAACAAAAGCACACTGAAAGTGTGAACTCAAAACCTATTGGAGTGAAATCAAATTTTTGTCAATCTGTGTTCATCTGTGACTAAATTTCTTAAAAACGTTTGTGTCTTTATGGTGAAAAAATTATGAATGAACAAAACACGACATTGCGTGTCGAAAACGTAACCAAACGCTATGGCGATTTTACGGCGGTTGAAGATTTGAGTTTTAATGTTAGAGCCGGAAGAATTTTCGGTTTTCTCGGTCCAAACGGCGCGGGTAAGACAACGACGATTCGGATGATGGTTGGCATAAATTTTCCAGACGAAGGCAAAATCGAACTTTTCGGGCAAAAAGTTTCTCCTGATTTGCAAAACCGTATTGGTTATCTGCCGGAAGAACGCGGTCTTTACAAAAAGATGAAAATTGTTGACCAATTGCGTTATTTTGCCGCGCTCAAAAATGTGCCAAACAAAGAAGCCGACCGGCGGATTGATTTTTGGCTTGAAAGAATGAATTTGGGCGAATGGAAAAAGAAAAAAACAACCGATTTATCAAAAGGAATGCAGCAAAAGATTCAATTTATTTCAACCATTTTGCACAATCCCGATTTACTGATTTTGGACGAGCCATTTTCGGGTCTTGACCCAATAAACGTTGAATTTATGATAGACGTTATCGCCGAATTTAAAACGCAGGAAAAAACTATTATTTTCTCGACGCATTTAATGGAAACGGCGGAACGGCTGTGCCAAGATATTCTTTTGATAAACAAGGCACACAAGGTTGTGTCGGGAAGTTTGCGCGAAGTAAAAGCAAGTTACGGAAAAAATTTGATTGCGCTTCGCGCCGTCGGCGGCGATTCGGTTTTAGAAGATAAAACTTTGGTAGCGAAAATTACCGAACACGCCGACGAGAGGGAAATTCAACTTGCGGAGAACGCTGATGCGCAAAATTTATTAAAAAAATTGATTGAAAATGGCGCGATAATTTCTAAATTTGAGCAGGTTGAACCGAGCCTAAACGATATTTTTATTGAAAAAGTGAAAGGTTAAAACCGGGAGCGCGGGCATCCTTGCCCGCAAACGTCGCGTGAGCGGCGTAAAAGATTTGAGCTAAATATCAACGCCGAGTTTATTCAATAGTTTGTGAATGCTCATGCGTTCATTGCGGGCAAGGATGCCCGCGCTCCGACTAAAAAATGCGTAAATTTCTAGCGGTTGTAAAACACGAATACAAAAAAATCGTTCTGAAGTGGTCGTTTATCATCGCAACTTTGATGTTTCCGATTATCGCCGCCAGTTTTGCAATTGTTCCCGCGTTGATTTTTTCCATCAAAGGCGAGGCAACACGCATTGTTATTATTGACCAAACGGGCAAAATCGCGCCGCGTGTCAAAGCTAATCTGTCAAAAGAAAAAACATCAGCAAAAGCCGAAAAGGCACAAACAGAATCACTAAAAGATTTGTCCGCTTCACAGGAAGATAAAATGAGGCGGAGTGCCGAACAACTTGGCGGAAACTTCGAGTTTGTCGAATACAGCGCGGACGCAAAATCGTTTGAACAAATTAAGCGCGAATTAAACGCGAAATTGACAGCTGACGAACTCGACGCATATTTAATTGTTCCGCCGAATTTTGAATCTGCCGGTGCGAAATTTGAGTTTTTCTCACGCAAGGCGGGCGATTTTGTTATTAATTCGGCGGTGGAAGATGCGGTCAATGAAGCGGTTCGTTCACAGCAGCTTGCCGATGCCAACATCAGCGAAAATCAACTTCAGAATCTAAGCCGAAAAGTTGACTTAGATGTAAGAAAAATAGATGAAGTCGGAGCGGAAAAAGACAGCGACAGCAGTTTTGCGGCGGCTTTTATCGTCGGTTTGATGATTTATATCACACTTTTAATTTATGGACAGCAAATAATGGCGGCGGTCGTCGAAGAAAAGGAAACGCGCATTGCCGAAATTCTTTTCTCGTCGGCAAAACCGTTTGACTTGATGATGGGAAAACTTGTCGGTGTCGGTTTGGCGGGTTTGACGCAGCTGGCGATTTGGCTAGTTTCCGCGCTAGTTTTGGTCGGTGTCGGTTTAGCGCAGATGAGCGCGGCTGGCATAAATATCTCAATTCCCGACATCACGCTGCCGACGATTGTTTATTTTTTCATTTTCTTTCTGCTCGGATTTTTTATTTACGCGACAATTTACGCGCTGATTGGCTCGATGGTTACGACCGTGCAGGAAGGCGGACAGTTTGCTTTTCCGCCAATTTTACTTTTGATTATGGCGTTTTATCTGAGTTTTGCCGTTATCCGCGACCCGAATTCCAATCTTTCATTTTGGGTTTCGATTGCGCCGTTTTTCGCGCCGATTACGATGCCCGTCCGAATTTTGGCTGAAATGCCTCCGTTCTGGCAGATTGCCCTTTCGATTTTAATCAACGGTATCACAATTGTGTTTTTAATTTGGCTGGCGGCGCGTGTTTATCGTGTCGGAATGTTAATGTATGGCAAGCGGGCGACAATTCCAGAGGTTTGGAAATGGATTCGGCAAAGCTGAAATAACGAAAAGTGAAAAACAAATAACTAAAAACTAAAAACCAAGAATTAAAATATTATTCACCTTTCACTTTTAGTTTTTCACTTTTCACTAATTAAATATGGCAATTGAAATTGAGAAAAAGTATCGTTTAAATGCCGAACAGCGCGAACAAATTTTTATCAATTTAAAAGAAATAGGCGCAAAGTTCGTTGGTGAAGATTTTGAAGAAAACACGCTCTATCGCGGCGGGATTTTGGACGAAAAACATGCTGTTTTGCGCGTGCGTAAAATTGACGATAAGACAATTTTAACTTATAAAGAGCCGGTTCCAAATTCATTGGCTTTTAAACAACAAATCGAATACGAAACAAGTGTCGAAAACGCGGAAGAAATCGAGAAAATTATTGAAAATCTCGGTTTTACAAAAGCGTTGGTTTATGAAAAACGCCGAAAAATCTGGCACTTTCGAGATGTAGAAATTGTGTTGGATGAGCTTCCATTCGGGCTGTATATGGAAATCGAAGGTTCAGTAACAGCAATTGCCGAAGCAGAGATGTTTCTCGAAATCGAAAATATAGAAACAGAGTATGAAACTTATCCGCGTTTAACACAAAGGTTCGGCGTGCAGAAAGAGCGTTTAATAGAAGCGAGATTTTCATAAATTTCTTGCATTCGTGCAAGCGGTTGATTTAATATCGTTATATAAGAAATTTGCAAAGGAGAAGTATAACAATGAACAAACACATCGCCGGATTTATTCTTTTTAGTTTTATTATCGGAATGACAGCTTTTATTTACGCAATGTTTAATATCGTGCGCTTAGTGGAAGTTCCTGCTCCGACGTATTCTCAAACGTATTCTTCAAAAACGTCTTGTTGGAAAATGAAACGGCAATTACGTGAATCAAATTTTGGTTCGCCGGTAATCGAGCAAGCGGTTTTTAATTTGAAAACAAAACGATTTAGCTGGAAACTGGCAGCACCGGAAACGGATTTGCCGATTGCTTTGCATTTTTTTGTTAAAGATAAAAACGGAATTCGGTATATTAGTACGGAGCAAGATATAAATTCGGTAAGGTATAAAGAATTAAACTTTTCCAGCTCTTTTATATGGATAGACAATCTCGATTCTTACGCGAATTTATATGTCATGGCAGAACTTGTTCCAACTTCCAGACGTTACAATAAAAACTTTCAGCCCGAATTTGACGTGAGCAGAGCCGCTCCGGTGTTGCTTTATTCCGGCGACCAAGGTTAGCTATCTGAAAGGTAATCCAAATGAATAGAAAAAAATCGGAATGATTTTCTAAATTAGATTGATAAAGCCCGTTGCTTGAAAATAAGGTTATAAAGTTTTATATCCTGAGTTTTGAATTGCTTAAAATTTATCAAAACTCAGGACGTTTTTTCTCCTTTTACAAGTTCCTGAATATCTTTAATAATTTCATCCGGTTCAAAAGGTTTTGTGTGATATTTCTGAAAACCGGCGTTAAAAGCCTTTTTCTTATTATCGTTTGAAGCAAATGCGCTGAGGGCAAGAGCGGGAATTTTACTACCATTTTCGACCGGTAAATTTCGAATGCGTTCAATCAACGAATAACCGTCTTCTTCCGGCATTGCTAAATCCGACACAATAACGTCTGGTAGACTTTCGGATGATTCCCGCAGCCACATCAACGCCTTTTGCGCCGATTCCGCACTTTCGACATTTGCGCCGCTTTGTTCAAGATAGAGTTGCAAAACTTCACGTGAATCGGGATCGTCTTCAACAATTAAAACTTTAATACCGCTTAATAACTTATTATTATCTGATATAGTTTCTTTTACTTCTTCACTTGCAGGAAAAGCAGCTTGTGAACCGCACAAAGGCAAAGTAACTGTAAAGGTTGAACCTTGCCCGATGCCTTCACTTTCTGCCGAAATTGTTCCGTTATGCTTTTCCGTCAGAATTTTGACAATTGATAAACCAAGTCCCAAACCGCTCCGTTCAACCGACATATTTTCATCGCCTTGTCGAAACTGTTTGAAGATATTCGGCAATAGATCCGGGTTAATTCCTTTTCCGTCATCATGAACAGTAACTTTTACGGCATCTTTTTCGGTTTGAACATTGATTTTGATATTGCCGCCCGAGGATGTGAACTTAAGAGCGTTTGAAAGAAGATTGGTGAAAATTTGTTCCAGACGAAACATATCACCGAATACCTGAATATCTTGTACGTCGGCTGAAAATTCAAAATTTATATTTTTGGCTTCGGCGGACGGTCTGAACGAATTATAAACGGTTTTGATTACTTCATAAAAATTTAACGAGCGAAATTCAAGCCGCAACTTGCCGGAAGTCACTCTTGCGGAGTCAACCAAATCTTCAATTAATTTTGCTTGGGAACGCGCACTTTTTTCAATTGTTTCAAGCGCGTTTTTTCTTGTTGTTTCATCAACGTCTTTTGTCAACAAAATTTTGGTCCAGCCTAAAATCGCATTGAGCGGTGAACGCAATTCGTGTGAAACGACGGCGAGAAAAAAATCTTTGGCGCGGTTGGCTTCCTCGGCTCCGTCGCGTGCTTTTTTCTCATGGTCGTAGACTTTGGAAAGTTCTTCGTTGGCAAGTTTCTTATCGGTTATTTTTCTGACAACTCCCATCATGTTTTTTGGAGTTCCGTCTTTGTCAAGATATGTTTTTCCGCGTGCGCCGAGCCAGTGGATATTACCGTCCGAATAGATTACGCGAAATTCAGCATTATACTCTCTGCCCTGTGTTTGTGATTCTTCGAGTGCCGTTCTAACTTGTGAACGGTCATCGGGATGGACTATTTCCGTAATCGAATCCAACGTAATTATATCGTGCGCGGGGACTTCAAAAAGTTCGTTGCATTTAGGTGTTGAATATATTTCATCTTCCACCAGGTTCCAATACCACAAACCAATTTCCGCATTTTCAGCCGCATACAACAAATGTTCACTGCGTTCTTTATAATGTTCTATTTCCTTTTCGCGTTCGGTTACATCATTAGCGCAAAAGAAAATTATCCGTTCGGTTTTCTCATTATCTGATGTAAGCGGCTGCAAATACAGCTCGATATTTATTATTTCATTGGCACTAACTCTAAAATCAACTAAAATTTTTGTGTTTTTACCTTCTATTGCTTCCTCAATTGCTTTGTCAACTCTTTGTGAAATATATTCAGATGATTGCCAGTAGACGGTTTCGGAAAATTTGTGACCGATTAAAAGTTGAGGGTCAGTATCAATTCTTTCAAAAATTTTACCGTCAAAACTTAATACATATCCTTCCTGCGATAGAGTTCCGAAAAACGCAAACACGTTTTTTAAGATTTCTTGAAAGGGGACATCAGGAGTAAATTCCATAGTGTTTCTCCGCGTAAATTTTTGGTTAAAATTCTTATCTGTAGATGTAGTTTGTATTCTAAACATATCATTATGTCGTAAAGTCGGTTCAAATTAAATACTATAGAAATAAAATAAACAAATAAAGATTTCGAAAAATACCCCGATTTCCGCAATTGAAACCGAGGTATTTACTTAACAAAAAAGTTAAGATTCATCCCAATTTGTTGTAGATCAATTTAATAGAAAATTTATACAACATTCCTTCCCTGAACAAGTCTGATTACCAAAACGATAACAGCTATGACCAATAAAATATGAATTAACCCTCCAATGGAAGCCGGTCCTGCAACCATACCTAATAACCACAACACGACCAAAATAACAATAATTGTTTCCAACATAATTTTTTCTCCTTTTGTTTCTTTTTATAAAAGCTATATGCTTGAAAGCATCTTGACACATACGCATTTCAATTAGTGTGCCAAACAATTAAATTAAAGCAAATAAACAACTTAAGGAAAATAAAATTTTCTTTTGAAAACATTGATAGAATTTATAGTATCAAAATAATACAAATTAATTGGAAAATTAGAATAATTAAAAAACAATTTTTATGTTGGCACTAGGCAATTTATGCGAATAATGCAAAACGAGTTAAGGAAAATAAATCAAAATTTTAGAAACAATATCGTTGATGAGGCTGAAAATGCAATTAAAGAGATAAGCAAAAGGGAACTTGCTTCTTTCCTCTGTTGAAAAAGCAAATTTCTCATTCATTCTCTTAAACTTAATATTTTTTTGCTACAATAATATTCAGAAGTTATATAATTTAATTAAAGACTTTTTATGTGGGATATTTGTTCGTTGGTAGTAAAGCCATCCTTAATCTAGAATCTAGTTCAATCCGATATTAAAGTGTTGGAGAAAGTCGATTTTGTGAGCTTTGATATTGATTACTTTGTTCTAACAATCATCGCTTGTTTTATATAGTAATGTAAAGGAAATATTAAATTGCACAGTAAAGATATAATTTTTAAATATATGTAAGTAAAGTTTAACTTTCTACTGTCAATTATTTTTAATTATATAGCTCTAAATAACGAATATTTCAAATGCAAACATTTTTTGATTACTAAAATTTGAAATTCTGCATAGGAAACTTGGGAAGATATATGGCAAATAAAGCATTATTGATTGATGACGATGTGGCGACACTGGATCTGATGAAATTTCAGTTAAACGGAGAGGGTTTTACTGTCAAAACTGCGGAACGTGGCGAAGAAGGGCTGAAGATTGTTGAAGAAGATGACTTTGATATTATTTTAACAGATTTAAATTTGCCTGATTTTGATGGGATAGAAATGGTTCGCCGTTGCAAAGCACTCGCGCCGGATACAGAAATTATAATGATTACAGGTTTTGGTTCGACAGAAAAAGCAATCGAAGCAACCAAAGCCGGCGCATTTTATTATGTTGAAAAGCCGGTCGAGTTTGAAGAACTATTGGTTTTAATTGAAAAAGCTGTTGAGCGCAAAAAACAAGCAGTTGAAATTAAAGAGCTGCGCGGCAAACTTTCGAGCCGGACTTCATACGAAGGAGTTATTGGCGGAAGCCGTTCGATGCAGGATATTTTTGAGATAATTGACAGCGTTGCTGCATCCGACGCAAATATCTTTATTCTCGGTGAATCCGGCACAGGAAAAGAAGTTATTGCCAACGCTATTCATTATAAAAGTTCTCGCTCGAAAAAATCATTTGTTAAATTAAATTGTTCGGCATTACCAAAAGATTTAATTGAATCGGAACTTTTCGGACATAAAAAAGGAGCGTTCACGGGCGCAACCGGCGATAAGGAAGGTTTCCTCGGACGCGCAAACGGCGGAAGCCTTTTACTGGATGAAATCGCCGAAATGCCGGTGAGTTTGCAACCAAAACTGTTGCGGGTTTTGCAAGAAAGGGTTTATTATCGCGTTGGAAGCGATAAGCCGCAGGAAGTTGATTTTCGTTTGCTTTCTTCGACCAACCGTAGTCCATTTGAGGCGATTAAGGACGGCAGTTTGCGAGAGGACTTGTATTATCGTATTAATACCATTGAGATAAAAATTCCGCCTCTGCGAGATAGAATGGATGATGTGCCAATGCTCGCCGAACATTTTTTGCAGATTTATACAGAGAAATATAAGAAAAACTGTGAGTTTTCCGAAAGAGCCTACGACCAAATGCTTAATTATAGTTGGCGGGGCAATGTGCGCGAACTGCAACACGTTATTGAAAGAGCTATTTTGCTTTCCAAGAGCGGTAAGATAACCGAACTGAATATACCAAAAAACCTTGATAATTCGATTTCATATATAAACTTTACAAAAGAAGAAAGGTCAAACAACAATACCGCAGCCGGTGAATCAGAGACTGAAATTGAAAAAAACGGCAGCAGCAGATTGAGCCAAAAGGAATTATCCGGTGAAGAATTGTTTGATGAAGTTGGAAAGTTTATTGTTGAAAAATTACCTGAACCTGAAGATGGTGCTGAACAAAAAGATGTGTTTAACTCAATTGAAAACAGCGTAGTTTTAGCCGCGTTAAAACGTACGAACGGCAATAAACAAGCCGCCGCTAACCTTTTAGGACTTTATCGCCCAAGACTTTACGGAATGATTAAACGACACAATCTTGAAGAGAAAATTTAGTTAATTTTTTGAATAGAAAAAAGTGTTCCTATTTGGCGGAACACTTATAAGCAGTTGGAAATTAAGAGAGAAATGCCGTCCACTTTTGCTATCTTGCCGCACTGGGAACGGTAACATTTACGTCAACTTTTCTTTCCTGTTTATTGCTAAAAACACCACCATAGTACAAAGCACCCGCGATTATAGCCACTATAATCAATGTGGTGATCGCCCAAATTAAATTGTTTCCCGTATTATTTTCCTCTGACATACAATTTTTCCTCTCTTTTGATTTTTTATTACTAATTTTTATTACTAATAAGAAATATTAAGCAAAATTAATGCCAATTGGATAAAGCTAACAAATACACTACTTATAGATCCTTCATATAAAATCAGTATCTAAATAAAGGTCATATCTGCAACAATTTAAGACATTTATATAGTATTTTCATACAAATATATGAATTACTCATACAAATTGTTGAAATTAAGAATATATTTTATTTATAAATCCATTTTTATTTGAAATTCTAAGCAAATTCAGGGCGGCACGGCTATTGCGTCTGCCTATTTTAAATAAAAGTAAGCAATTTTCTTACATATATTATGTCAATAAAGAAGAGTAAGTAATTGTTAGAGAAGAATAAGTAATTGTTGTGTCAAAGACTTTAGAGAAAATAAAAAAAAATGAGAAAACCGCAAACTTCCCTTTTCTGATTTTGGTGGTTTCTATTTTGATTACGATTGGTGTAACCTTCAACTTTTATCGTAGTGCGAAAAGTAAGGATTCGATAAGATTTAACAATGAAGTTAGTCAGATTCAGTTGTCCGTAGAGAATAGAATAAGTTTGTATGTTGCTTTACTCAAAGGCGGACGCGGCTTTATTGAATCAACGGCAAAATTGAACCGGGAATCTTTTTCCAATTATGTCAAAAGTTTAGAGTTGGATAAATATTATGTCGGGATGTTGGGCATTGGTTACAACAAAGTTTTGCTGCCTAATGAGCGCGGGGCTTTGATAAAGGAAATGAAGTCGGAAGGTTATTCGGATTTTAGGATTTTTCCTGAAACGGAAAGAGCTATTTATCAAACTATAATTTACCTTGAACCGCTAAATGAGCGAAATAAAAGAGTAATCGGTTATGATATGTCCACCGAAGAAAACAGGCGCGAGGCATTAGACCGCGCAAAGGACACGGGAGACCCGGCGGCAAGCGCAAAGGTTCTTCTTTTACAGGAAAACGAATCGGACAAGCAAGTTGGCTTTCTGATTTATCTGCCGGTTTATAAAAATGGCAAAATACCTCAAACTCTAGAAGAAAGAAGACAGAATTTAGCCGGTTACATCTATAGCCCCTTCCGAGCGAGTGATTTTTTGGATCAAGGGCAGCGAAAAATTTCAAGTTCCGACATTGCGGTAAAAATTTATGACGGTCAATTGAAACCTGAAAATTTAATGGCACAAACCGCATCAAATACAACCGCAAGTTTTATGAATGCAGTGGAGGAAAATTACTCGGCACAAAAAAATCTAGACGTCGCAGGCAGAAATTGGATAATTAAATATGACGCTTTACCTTCTTTTGCGGCTCAGTCAAGTGTTGGTTGGACACCGTTGATTCTGTTGAGCGGAATAATTTTCAGTTTTCTATTGTTTGGAATGACTTATTGGGAAGCATCAGCGCGGGCTAAACTGCAAACCACCGCGGCTGAATTATTTGAATTGGAAAAACAAAAACAAGCCTTGCTTGAGAAGGAGCAAAAAGCCCGCCTTTCGGCGGAAAAAGCCAACAAAATCAAGGACGAATTTATCGCGGTAGTTTCGCATGAATTAAGAACTCCGCTAAATGCCATTGCGGGATGGGCAAGAATTCTGAAGACCGACAATGTTTCGACAAATACAAAGAATCTAGCTCTTGAAAAAATTGATAAAAATCTGCGTTCACAGACGCAATTGGTTGAAGAATTGCTTGATTACTCGCAAATCATTTCGGGAAACACTAACTTTGAAGGAAAAAAAGTCATATTTCCTGATATTTTTGAATGTTCTTGTCGGGAAATAGAAGAAAAAGCACGCGAGAAAAGTATTGAATTTATAAAAGATAACCAATTAAACGGACATACAATTTTGGGTGATGAAGACAAAATTAAAATTGTCATCTGCAACTTACTTTCAAATGCTGTTAAATTTACTCATCTAGGCGGAAAAGTGGAAGCCTCGGCAAAGGAAGAAGGAGATAATATCCAAATTATTATAAAAGACAATGGACAAGGCATTAGTCCTGAGTTTCTACCTCATATTTTTGACCGATTCAACCAAGCCGATAATTCAAGCACACGCAATTACGGCGGGTTGGGACTAGGCTTGGCAATTACTAACCACATTGTCAAACTTTATAACGGAACGATTAAAGCACAAAGCGAAGGAAAGGGAAAAGGGTCGGTTTTTACAGTCAAATTTCCGGTTCATAAACATTAAAATTACTGTATTGGATTACTACGTTTTGAAGTTTATCTTACTAACCGCAAGCACTTATTATTTTCTCTAAGCATATAATTTGCAAGCATTTAAATAAATTTTTTAATTTAGTGGCACGATTATTGCGACTTAGATAACTAAGAGTGCAAGAAAATCCTAATATACTCTCCTTTTCATCTTGCATTAACACATATTTAATGGAGGAAAAATAATTATGAAAAAGTCATTGCTAAATTTATTTACATTTGCTTTATTTACGATTTGCTTAACAACAGCGATGAGCGTTCAGGCACAAATCCGCCCGTATCGAGGTTCTGACAGCAATGTTCAATTTCTGCTTAATCGGATTGAAACCAGAACTGATAATTATAAACGTGCGTTAAATACGGTACTTGATGTCAGCAAATTAAACAATACCGACACTGAAGACAGAATTATGGACTACATTACGGCTTTTGAGAATGCGACTGATGTCTTAAAGCGGAAGTTTGATGCTCGGGAGTCGGTCGCTGCCGATGTAACCGATGTTTTAAATCGTGCGGCATATATTGAACAATTTATGAAAGAAAATCGGCTGACTGCCCTCGTCCAAAGAAATTGGACGTATATCCGCACGGATTTAAGCACATTAGCCCGTTATTACGGCGTTACATTTGATTTAAGAGCGGCACCTATCAATACCACAACCACTATTCCTTATCGCGTTCCGGATAGTACGGTTAGCGCACTTTTGAGTCGTATTGAAACTGAAACTGACGCTTACAAACGTTCACTTGACCGTTCGCTTGACCGAAGTGCAATAAATAATACGAACCGTGAAGATAATATCAACGAGTTTGTTACTGCTTTTGAAAATGCGACCGATAGTTTAAAACAAAAATTCGATGCGCGAGAATCCGTCGCCGCTGATGTCCAAGAAGTATTAGTCCGGGCTTCATTTATTGACCGATTTATGAGAAACAATCGGTTGAATGCTTTAACACAAAGAAACTGGGGATATTTGCGAACCGATTTAAGCAGGTTAGCCGGATATTATAATGTTGCATTTAACTTGGAAAACATTCCGGTAAATAATTCAAACACGGCTTATCGGGCAGCTGACAGAGATGTTCAGGGTCTTTTAACGCGGCTTGAACAGCGCACCGATTCGTATAAACGCGAAATGAATAACGCACTTGACCGTAGTGCTTTGAACAATACGAGAAGTGAGCAAACAATTTTTGCTTATATTACGGATTTTGAAAACGCGACTGACAGATTAAAACAAAAATTTGATGCTCGCACTTCAACTTCGGCTGACGTTGAAGAAGTTTTAAGCCGGGCGAATTTTCTTGATAATGTAATGCGGGACTATCGTTTCACCGCCGGAGCGGAAAACGACTGGCGACTTATCCGCACTGATTTGAATACTTTATCGAGATACTACAGTGTTACCACAAATTATGACCGTCCTTTTACACCGGCGAGCAGATTTGACGAGATGATAACCGGAACTTACCGTTTAAATGTCGGTCAAAGCGATAATGTCAGAGAAGTTGTTGGCAGAGCTACAAATATCTATACGCCAAATCAAAGGGATAACATTACAAGAAATCTAGAAAGACGTTTATCTCCGCCTGAAACGCTGGCAATTGAAAAAAGAAATAATCAGGTAACTATTGCCTCCAATATGGCGCAGCAAATTACTTTTGATGCCGACGGCGTTGCCCGCACGGAAACTACTCCAAACGGACGCACCATCAAAGTAACGGCTAAAACTTATTATGACGGCGTGGCTCTGGAATATGAAGGTGATCGGATAAATGATTTTTATGTCAATTTTGTTCCGATGAGCAATGGTCAGTTGAGAGTTGTTCGTCGCGTTTATCTGGAAAATAGAAACGAAACGGTAACGGTTGCCAGTGTGTATGATAAAATTAATGACACGGCACAATTTTCAAACTTAAATAACAATAATACGGGCGTTCAAAATAGTGATTTTGTTATTCCGAATAATACGCAGTTAATGGCACAGTTGAGGTCTACGATTTCGACTAAAGCCAGTCAAAACGGCGATAGATTTACGATGGAAGTTATCTCGCCCTCGCAGTATAGCGGCGCGATTATCGAAGGTCGCGTAGCTAAAGCCGAACGCTCGGGACAAGTTTCGGGCAGAGCAAATGTTTCATTGGAATTTGATACGATTCGATTGCGTAACGGTCAAACTTATCGTTTCGCCGGTATCGTTGACAATGTAAAACCTGCAAACGGTGAAAATATTACCGTTACTAACGAAGGTACTGTCCGTGATAATAACCAAACGACGAAAACCGTAACTCGTGCCGGAATTGGCGCGGCACTCGGTGCGTTAATTGGTGCGATTGCCGGCGGCGGTCAAGGTGCGGCAATCGGCGCGGCAATCGGAGCCGGAGCCGGAGCCGGAACGGTTATTCTGCAAGGACGCGATGATGTTGAACTCGCTCCGGGAACTGAGTTTATGATTACGGCAACTGCTCCGGCAAATGTTAACCGTTAATTATTTTCTGCAACAAAATAAAGGGCGAGCTGAAAAGCCCGCCCTTTTCTTATTTAACCAATTTAATTAAAGCACGAAGAAATCAAAAGATGACGGTTGGCTTTTATGTTAACGCTAAAAATGCAAAACTCTGCGTTGTTTCAATACATAAAATTTCAGACAAATTTACGTTAGAGCCAATTAAACCAATAAATTAATATGGCATAGAATTTGATATAGAATAAAGACAACAAATTTTATTTCAAACAATTTTAGGAGAACAGATGACACAAACAGCTGCTAAAAAATCTAAAACGAAAATCGGCGAAAAAATTTCGACACATAATAAACCAAATGATGCAATTGTCCAAAGTCTGCAAAAGCAGATTGCCAATGCCTTCATAGTTTATCTGAATTATAAGCATTATCATTGGCAAAGTTTCGGACCGCTTTTCCGCGACCTTCATCTGCTTTTCGACGAATTTGCGGGAGAGGTTTATGGAACGATTGATGTAATGGCGGAAAGAGTGCGGATGATTGGACAAAATCCGGTTTCGCGGATTGAAGAATTTCAGAGGACGGCAACCATCAAATCGGCTGCTAACAGCAACGATATGCGCGAGATGATAAAAGAAGCTGACATAAACGCAATCCAGATTATCAAAGAAATGCGTGAAGCAATCAAAACAGCCGAGAACAATAACGACCCGGGAACTGCGGATGTCTTAGTCCGATTTGTGCAAATTCATGAAAAACATGAATGGTGGCTGCGCGACATCTTGGAAAAGCGGGACGGTTTAACGGTTTGATTTCAATTTGACGAGCAAGGGTAGTCATAAAAAAGGAGTTAAAATGCAGGAAAATACAAAAATAGACCCCGAACTGTTTCCCGATGTTGAACGAGGAGATTGGGACGTTGAACAAGTTTCGGAGGAATCTTCCAATAAACCTTCCGATGAAATTGTCCGCGAAATGCTTCGCGGCGACGAAACCAAAGGCGACGCTGATGAACGCGATGTTGTCGGCGGTGTCGAATCGGCTGATACGCCGCATGGACGCGAGGAAACTAAGGAGAATTAAAAAGGAATAGATACTAGAGCAGTTCAAGATTGGATGTAAGGCGGACTGTTAGTCTGCCACTCAATATTTCCAGCCAATGCCGAAGGCAGACTAACAGTCTGCCTTACACTGATTCGATAATTGCTCTAAAATCACCGGAAACTGAGGTTGGACTAAATTTCAACTTGCCGAATACGAATAAGGTTGTGCGGCGAAAATAAATTTTTATGTAATATAAATCACAGAAAATTGAATTATTATTTGGTAGTATAAAAAAATACACAGAAAAAAGGGGTAAATATGGCTTATTTGGCGTATCAATCGGAACAAAATGGAAAATTATCAATTCTCCAAAGGATAGCACAAAAGGACAAAACGGCGGTTGAAGAATGTTTTGGCAGCTATGGTGGATTGGTTTGGTCAATTGCCAAAAAATTCACTAATTCAAGAGAAGATGCCGAAGACGCGGTGCAGGATATTTTTATTGACATCTGGAAATACGCCGGACGATTTGATGCTGCAAAATCCGCCGAATCGAGTTTTATAGTTTTGCTTGCGCGTCGCCGCTTGATTGATCGTCTTCGTAAGTTTAATCGTCAACCAAAGGTATTTTTTTTAGATGAAATTGCAAATAATCAATCAGATGGATGGGAAAAAAAGCTGCAGATGCAGATAGAAATTCAACAAGCGGTGCAGGAGTTAAATAAACTTAATCCGCAGCAAAGAAAAGTGGTGCAAATGGTGATCTACGCCGGAATGACGCAGAGTGAAATTGCCGAAACAACCGGACTGCCACTTGGCACAGTAAAATCGCTCATTCGCCGCGGGTTTCAAAAAATCCGCCAATCTTACAGTATTGAAGTTGAAAACAAATTGCAATGGATAGCGGCTTAATGTTGTATGAATAAAGTGATACAAATAATTACAATTTTTGGAATATGTTGAAGAAATTAATTATATATTAAAAAAGAGAGAATATGTTTTATATGGTAAGACCGCTGTTTTTAAAGAAAGATAGTGTTAGCAAAAAAGGCTTACTCAAATTTGAGTAAAGCCTTTTTTGCTTAAAGTATCCGAAAGGATTATTGACAAGCCGCGTGTCCGCAATCGCATCTGATTTCGACAATGTCTTGGTCGTCCGCATCTTCGCAATGTTCGCTGCAATAATCTTGATTGTCTACAACCATACAATTACACGCACTATGGGCGCATTTGTTATCATCATCTTCCATAATCAACCCTCCGTGTCATTAATAAATTTGTTGTTTTTCAACAATAATTATTATAAACGAACTGCTCGCATTGGACAATAGATTATTGTTGAAAGCTTGAAACCGCTTTTCTTTTAAGGCTGACAAACAAGCCGAAATCCCATATAAGGAGATGCATTATCAGCTGTTACGGACTGCCGGCTGGTTAGCAACCACTCAGCCTTTTTAAGGCGGTCTGAAGTTTCTGCCGATGAACTTCCGCGAACAACAAAAAGCTGAAGCTTTTTATCAAATTCACCCGGATGACCCGGATACAAAACGTATTTTGAAGAAGTCAGCTCGAGTACATTTCCCATCATATCTTTAATACCACCGACTAAAGTTTCGTCTGAAGAATTACCAACTTCAGCCACCTTTTTCGGAGGAATATTAGCTAAACTGGCATTCCATTTATTACCCCAAGGAAACGCCGTTTGTTGTTCGCCGTTTCGAGCGGCAAACTCCCATTCTTCTTCGGTTGGCAAACGACAGATTTTGTTTTTGCTCTCAGAGAACCATTCTGCGTAAGCATTTGCATCAGACATGGAAACGGACGTAACAGGATATTTTTCCTGACCGGCGGGAGGTTTGCCGTTAGTCCAATTTTGTGGTGGCGGATAATTTTTTTCCTGCACAAATTTTGCGTAATCTTCGTTGCTGGTTTCCGTTTTATCAATATAAAAAGAATTTACGGGAACTGGATGAGCCGGATATTGATCACCCCAGTAGAGGTCGTCCGGGACAACATCGCTTCTGCCCATTGAAAACTTGCCGCCCTGTATTAAAATCATTTCTTTTTTAATTTCCGGAGTTGGAGCAACAGGTTGATTCGCCGGTCTGTCAATATTTTCATTTACGTCAGGATTCGGTGTGGCAAAATAATAAATTCCATAACCGCCGACCACAACGGCAAAAAATAATGCGGACAGACCGACAATAATTATTGGTATAGAAACTTTTCGCTTAGAGATTGAATTTGTATCCAGAAGACCGACAAAATTATCACTCGATTGAATCGGGGTTTGTATTTTGGATGTTTCACTCTTGGCACTGAAATCAGCTTGGAAAAAAGGCGGAGTTTGATTTCTCGGATTACTGTCAGATTGTCCTCCTCCGGAAGTTTCAGTGGATGCTCTTTGTCCTTCGTGATTACCAATAAATAATCGGTTATTTTGATAATCAGACGAAGAATCTGATGCGGAATGTTCTGACCTGTCAGAACCTGATGAATTTGAGCTTCTGTCCTGCGTATCCTTTGTTGTATGTAATTTGATTTCTTTAATATGCTTTTGAACTTCAAGCATTTCTTTAGCCAGCCGACGCGCTTCTTCTTCGGCAAGTTGTTTTGCGGCTTCGGCTTGTTCCCGCTTTTGAACTTCTAACTCGGCTAACCGCCGCGCTTCTTCAACTCGCTGTTGAGCAGCAATCGCTTCTTTTTCATAACGGCTGGCTTGTGCCTGAATTTGCTTTTGTGCTTCGCCTTCGGCTGCTTTCCGGCGTTCGGTTTCAGATTCAGCAAATGCCTGGAGTTCGCTTTCGATTTTTTGACGCTTGTCGTCTGCGGCAAGTCGTAGTTCGGCTTCACGTTCCGCTTGTTGTTTAGCTTCCTCGTATTTTTTCTTGGCATCGGCAACCTGTTCGGCGAGTTGTGTGGCAGCAACTTCGGCGCGCCGACGAACACTTTCTTCGAGTTCTCTCTGGTGAGCTTCTTTTTCCGCCTTTTTCCTTTCTGCTTCGGCAAGTTGCTGGGCTTCAAGGGCGGCTTGAGCAAGATAATTGGCACGGTCTTCGGCTTTTTGCCGCGCTTCGGCTTCTTGAGCAAGGTGTTCCGCTTCGGCTTTTTGCCGCGCTTGCTGTTCAGCCGCCAGCTTGTTTTCCATTTCAGTTTCGACCCGCCGCCGCACTTCTGCTTCAATTTTTTGTTTTGCCTCCAACGCTTTCTCCTGAGCGTTTTGAGCGATTTTTTGAGCTTCGGCAAGCTCTTGAACCAATCTGTCGGCTTCACTTACTTTGACTTTAGCTTCTTCGGCGCGGTCTTGGGCTTGAAGAAATTCCTGTGCTAACTGTTCGTCGGCGAGAAGATTAGTAGGTTTACCTTTGGATTCAAAATAAGTATACAACCTTTCTTTTTGTGTATTGCTTAAAGGTAATGTGTTTCCGCCTGCAATTGTAGAAGATTTATCTTCATCCTCGCTGGTTGGAGCAGATTTAGTCTGAGGTGAAAATTCAGTTTGGATGCTGGCGGGCAAAGAACTCGCAGATTTGGAAAGTGCTTTTTCAAAATCATCAAGCATATCTTCGACTGAATTGTAACGAGCCTCACGATCTTTTTCCAAAGCCTTTGCAACGATAGCTTCGATATGCAGAGAGACGGAAAGACCAAACGAACTGAAAGTAGGCGGCGAAGCAGTAAAATGCTGATACATGACGGACGGAACCGAATCGCCTTGAAACGGCAGATTCCCCGTCAGCATTTGATAAAGAATCACCCCTAAACTATAAATGTCTGTGCGGTGGTCAATTTTATTGTTTTCCCACTGTTCGGGCGACATATAAGGAGGCGAGCCGATAACGCTCAATGTTTGAGCCTGCACAAGTGAACTAAATGACTCGGTTGACTTAATTTTCGCCAAACCGAAATCTAAAACCTTAATTGCCTTTTTAAGCGGAAGACCTTTTTCAACCATAATGTTTTGAGGTTTTAGGTCGCGGTGGACAATTCCTTTGCTATGAGCTTCGGCGACTCCTAAAGCGATCGGTTGAAATAGTTCAAATGCTCTTTCGACAGAAAGTATTTGGTCGTTTCCGAAAAAAACCGACAACGGAGTGCCGTCCACAAATTCCATTACCAAATACGGCATAACATCGTTTTCGACACCGAAATCCGTAACTCGGATGACATTCGGATGATTTATTGAGGCGGCAAGAACGGCTTCCTGTTTGAAACGGATCAGCAAGGATTCATCATCATCAACTAATGATGGCAGAATAACTTTGATGGCGTGTGAAGATTTTAGAAATTTGTGTTTCGCCTTATAAACGATTCCCATTCCGCCTTTGCCCAACCTTTGTTCCAGAAGATAACGACCGCTGATGACTACATTACACTCAAGAGAGGTGTTCAGAGGCTTGTCATCAAGCGGGCAAAAATTGTAGCTATCGTCATAACAGTGGCGACATGTTGGACATTCTTTCATAACATCTTAAAACCGTCGAGGTGTATCTTCCAATGAACAATTAGGTGCATAAATCCGTTTATTCGGCAAATTACCAAATCCTAAATATATCTGCTGTCTTATCAAATTTCAAATTCTTTTAGCGGCACGAGGACGCGCAAACAGTAAAAAGACCGACTTCGGAAGCTGAGTTTTCTCGTCCAACTATCCCGACCGCGCCTTTCCGAAAGTTATTATCGCGGTCAATCATATTGCCGACTTCCAACCTGTCGCCGTTCTGGCTATCTTCGATATAGATTTTAAAAGTATTATTTTCGCCTTTAATAATTACGCGAAAAGACTTTCGGGCTTGAATAGTTTTAGAGAAATGATCAATCGGATTGGAAAACAAAGAAGGCGACGATTTATTGTTTTTGATAACATAGCCGCTTGCCAGAAAACGTTCAGGAGCATTGGCACCTGAGATTTGTATCAAATAGAAATTTTGCGGATCAACCGCCCGCAGCGCAAAACCGATCGTTTTACCGTCCTTCAAAATTACATCGCTAATCATTTCAAAATTTGTGTAGTAGCGATATTGTTCGTTGCGCGGCAGAGCAATCCCCGCAATTCCCGCCGTTTTCATCTGTCTATCTTGTAATTTCCAACCTGGCGGTAAAACCCACTCATCGTTGATCCAGGCGGAAGAGAATGTTCCCGTGCTGATTTTTTTTTGCAAATCAAAGCTGTAACTTTGCAATTCGTTTGATTCCGCATCTTTTTCGTCAGGAATTTCGGTTGGAACATTTATCGCCGTTAGCACCGGCTCATACTCGACGGCAGACGGACGGATATCAATGTTGTAATAACCTTTTTGTAAGTCATCGATAATTGCTTTTTTATTTTTGATGGGAACAATACAGTAACCACCTGTTTCAATTGTTTTCAAAGAGCCGTCAGGATTTGTGCCTAAAAATTGGGCGGGGGCAAAGCGAACTTCTCCTTCCGTAACGTTAGTTTCAAGGTTTAACTTGTAAGTATAAGGCTCTAAATCTAAATTAATGCCGATATTATTTTTTTGCGGAACAATTGTAACCTCTGTTTCCTGTGTTTTGTAACCGTCGAGCGAAGCTGTTACTTTGTATTTACCAGCCCGTAGATTTTCAAATACGACTGTTTTATCTCTGGAATTATCTTTTGGAATACCCTTGGTCGCCGGTTTTACGCCGCGAACCAAACCTTCTAGTAAAATTTTAGCACCCGGTTCACTAAAAACCACTAGATCATTGGTTTTAACATTAACGATTTTAGTTTCTCTCCTGACTTCGCGCACCGGCACGATTACTCTTTGGATTTTCGGCGCTTGTGTAGAGATTCTCGGACCTGCTGATGAGAGTTGTGGCTTAGCAACACTTTTAATCGGAACACGAACTCCGACTTGTGCCTTGACCGATAGGGCGCAAGCCGTAAATAATACAACACAACTATGAATAACAGTTAAAAATAATTTATCCTTTTTACACATAATTCGTGGACAGAACAACTTTCTTTTGACAATATAATAACACACCATTTTTGACTCTCACAACCTTTTTTTATCAAAGTGGAAACAAAGTGTCGAAGGAGTTTGAAATAAATTTTCAAACTCCTTCGACACTTTTTAAGGGCGCGTTGTATTTCAGTCTAAAAGAGATACTTCACGGCAAATTGGATGCGTCTGCCCGGAGTTAAGGTGTCGGTTGCCTGACCAAAGCCCGGAGCTTCAAGAAAACGCACCGGAATACCGAAATTGGGACGATTGATAAAGTTGAAAACGTCCGCCCTGAACTGCAGATTTTGCCCTTCTCTGATTTTGAATCGCTTAATAAAAGACAAATCCAATTCCAAAATGCTTCCGGCGCGGAAGCTATTGCGCGGAACTGATCCGTCTTCACCTATCGGAGCTAACAAAGTTGTCGGGTCAACATTATCGGCTAAAGCTAACGGCTGTCGGCGGCTGCCGGTTTCAGCAATTGACCTTGTGGTGTTCAAACGGTCAGTTAAGTTTCCGTCTAGGTTCACGTCATAAATCGAATTGACGGTGAACGGCTGACCGGTGTTAAATTTGCCCGTTCCGGCAATTTGCCAGCCGCCGAGCAATTGCCGAACAGTGTTATTTTGATTTTTCAATTCCGGCAAATCATAGATAAAACTATAAGTAAATCTGTGCCGGACATCGAAGTTTGCCGGAGCATATTCACCAGCGAAAGTCAGACTATTTTGCGGAAGTGCAAACGCGCCCGCCAAATCAAAGACATCCGAAACGTCATCTTTTACTTCACCATAGACATAGTTTGCCCTATATTGAAAACTCCGACTCAAACGTCCGCGAAGCCCGATTTGCAGCGAATCATATCGAGATTTTCCGGTTGTTTCAAATTGATTGATTGACCCGACTTTTGGGACACGTCTTTGGGGGGAATTAGTAGTGCCTAATGTTATTGGTTCACAAAATCCAATATTTTCTGGAGTTCCGTCGCAATTTATATCATCAAAAAAAATGCCTTCAATCCGGGCGATGTAGTTACTTCCGAGATTAGGGGTTGTAAAACGAAGTAAACTACGCCCCGTCGTGCCAACATAAGCTACTGAGAGAAATGTGCTCCCGAACAGATTATGTTCAACACCGATCGAGTATTGATATGATAACGGAGTGTTTAATTTTCTTGTAGGCAAAGTCGCTCCAAATGAACCACCGGGGACATCCTCATTTGATGGAAATAATAAAAATAAATCTTGCAATGCCGTCCGAAATTGTTGTGTAGTTAAAGCAGGGTTTATTGTATTTAATGTTCCAGGTTGAATAAGGAAAATACTAGTATCAACATCACACGGAATAGTTCTCCCAGCAAAAGCATCAGCAAAACTACAAACAAACCCATTTGCCGGGTCGAAGATTGCATCTCTTGGATTAAAAAGGGTGAACACACCGTCATTATCATTCAACACACCGCCGCCGAAATTCGCCGTTGTAAAAGTCGGAAAGACATTACGCGACTGACTGACAACCGCTCCGAGAATCTGGTCGTAATACATACCAAAGCCGCCGCGAATAACGGTATCGGACTTTGGTGCGTAAGCAAAGCCAAGTCGCGGAGCGAGGTTGTTGCGGTCGCTTTCGTAGATACTTGTTCTACCGTCTATGAATTGGCTAAGTCCGCTTAAAAAATCTGAAAAAGAAGAAGCCATTCCAAAAGTTTCCTCGATTTTTCTATCGGCTTCCTTTGGAGTTGTATTGAGTTCATAGCGCAAGCCGAGGTTGAAAGTTAAATTTCTGGCGGCACGCCACTCATCTTGAACAAAAAAGTTTAACTGATTGTAACTCAAATTGATTCTTGCATCTTTTCCCGGTAAGACGAGCGATTGAAAAAATCCAGTCGCTGCTCCTGCTGCCACAAAATCCAAAGGCTGGGCGAGTCCATTACTACAAAAGACAGGATCATCACAACGCCCGCCATAGAAGGTAACTAATGGACGCGAGTTGCGCGGCAAATCACTATCCAAAAATGTGCGGCGGATATCCGTTCCAAGTGCTAAACTGTGCTGACCTTTTGCATTAAACTGCCATCGAAGCGTATCAGCAAATTGAAAGGTATCGTTCTTACGCTCTTGCGGAAAATTGAAAACGTCAACGCCAACCGGACTAAATCCGCCAATAATAACTTGACCAATATATCCTAAATCGGAATTTTCAGTGTTTGCTGGGAGATTACCTGCAAACACTTGAGAGTAATCTACCTGGGATGGTAATATTATACTTGAAGGTAGACAAGGAGACGCATTATTAGGACAACTTGCAATTGTGACATTAGAAAAGTATGGAGCATTCAAAAGAAAACGAGTATCTTCAGAAGAATTGAGATTTCTAACCGGTCGCAAAAAATCATCACGCAGTTCTTCAAATCTAAGCCGGGTTCGTCCCCACGAAAAACGAAATTCATTCGACACATTTTTGGTTAATCCACCGGTTAAATATGTCGAAAAGTTATTGGTGCGAACCAATGGACGGATAGCAGAAAAAAGTGCGCCGCCAACATCAGTTAAGTCGCGTTTGTCATCGGTGAAGTTATAGCGTGCGGTAAGCGTTTGTGGTCTTTCAGTATCTTGAAAAAGGTTGTAATCAATTTTGCCCGAAAGTATAACGCCGCGGGCATCTGTTGACAGTGCTTTTGTGTAAGTGTTGCTTCCTTAAATACCTTCCGGTCCATTGGGAAAGGGAAATAACCTATAAACAGCATCGCTCCGAAAAGCCGTCGGATAAAGCGGAAAGACCATCCCATTTGAAGCTGCTCCAAAGAAACCTTGTGCGCCGGTTCCGAAAATTCCGCGCTGTTCGACGGTCGGAACGGCAAAGTGGCGTTCACTTGTCCCGTCCATGTGCTGCCCTTCGCCTGAAGCGAAGAAAAACAATTTGTTGCGGACAATCGGACCGCCAATCACAAAGCCGCCTTGCAAAAGCGAAAATGTGTCCTTCTCTCCGGCACCGTTGGTTACTTGCAAAGGTTGATTATCTACAAATACGGGAATTGACGTATCGTCAAGTCTTAAACCTTCTAAAGCGGTTGTCGTATCGCCGTTGGCGTTGTCGAAAAAGTTGCGGGCGTTGAGAAAGTCGGCATTAGCCAAGCCGAATATCGTGCCGTGAAAATCATTACCGCCGCCTTTTGAAAGCGCATTGACCTGCGCTCCGAGATTGCGCCCGAATTCCGCCGGAGCGAGAAGCGTGATGATTTGAAATTCCTGAATTGATTCAATCGGCTGTGGGACGAGCGTGAAAAAGCCTTGCCGACGCACGCCGATGTCTTCGTCGTTGTTGTCCGAACCGTCAACCGTAAAGTTGTTAGCGCGTGAACGCAGACCGTTGACCGCAAATTGACCGGAAGTTCCGACACCGCCTCCGACACCTGGTCCGACGCTGTTGCCGATTGCCTGGGCGGCGGCGCAACGCCGGGTGCGAGCAGTGCTAATTCATCAAAAGTGCGCGTTAAAGTCGTGCCGCCCAAAGGCAGCGTCCGAACTTGATTTTCATTAAAAGCCTCGCCGCGTCTGGGATTGAGATTTGCGCCGACATCAGTA
>MWVY01000051.1_pt1 | contig 26325 bp, 29 predicted proteins | sample 1047251 | NCBI WGS metagenome assembly MWVY01 (sample SAMN06349983, study PRJNA376086) | soil metagenome | isolation source: MS7-5 sample Antarctic (ecotone) soil | place: Antarctica | collected 2015-01-13
TGTTAATAGATCATAGATGATTTTTATGTAGAATGATTTCCGTTTATTTCTGCTGATTTTCCGAAACGAAATTTATTAATTTATCAAATTTATAAATATCGGCTTACTTATTTTACGTACAATGTGGTAGAACTGTTTAATACAAATTTTGTAACCTCACGCTAATAAACAGTTTAATTTTAAAGATAACGATATGAAAATGTTAAAATTTGCGCTTTTGTTTTTGTTGATCGCCGGTTGTGCTGCGCCAGTGTGGTTATATATGTCGGCTGATGATCAGTCTGAATCGGAAGCATTAAACAATGAAGAAACGAACGACCCGGATCTGCCGCCGGGCTCAAAGATTGAAAAAGGCGGCTACTTACTGATGCGTGCCGAACAAATCGGCTTGCTGCGCGGTTTTGACACGGCAAAACCCGAATCGCGCAGTAAAGCCGTCAAAAAAATGGAACTGCTCGAAAGAGAAATTGCTGTCCAACGACCCGGCGGCGAACAAAATCAACCGGCGGCGGGAATGTGGCGACCACTCGGTCCCGCGCCGATTCCGATTAGCCCGACGACATCTTACAGCGGGCGTGTTTCGGCAATCGCAGTTCACCCGACAAATGCGAACATCGTTTATGTCGGAACGGCGCAAGGCGGTGTGTATCGTTCGCTCAACGGCGGCACGACTTGGACTCCGATAATGGACGGCGCACAAACATTGGCAATCGGCGCGGTAACAATTTCTCCATCCGACCCGACGACTATTTTTGTCGGCACAGGCGAAGCCGGGCTGTGCGGTAGCGGCTGTTACATTGGTGTCGGCATTTATCGAATTACTGATGCCGAAACTACCCCGGTTTTATCGGGACCACTTAATCAAGGTTCAACCGGCGGCGATGTTTTTACCGGACGCGCAATCAGCAAGATTGTCGTTCACCCGACCAATCCGAATATTTTATTTGCAACCTCGACGAGCGGAGTCGCCGGTATTGGCGGAACCACAGCTGGACTAACCTTGCCTTTAGCGGGATTATACCGAACGACCAACGCGCTCGGAGCTGCGCCAACTTTTGAAAGATTGTCGGTTTCACCCTCTGGCAATGTCACCCGTTCAACTGTTGACGCGATTATCGAACCGGGCAATCCGAATCGCTTGATAATTACGGTTATCGGAAGCGGCGGCGACGGCGGTATTTATCTTTCGACCAACGCGCTTGATGCCGTACCGACCTTTACGCGCACTTTGACTACCGGCGACGGCAACAACGCCGGACGTGCCGAACTCGCCATCAACAAAGTCGGTGGCGTAACTACGGTTTATGCCGCGACCGGCGTTGCCAACGGAACGCTTTATAAATCAGTTGACGGAGGTGCGACATTTGTGCAAACGGTTTCCAACAATTTCTGTAATCCACAGTGTTTTTACGACATTGCGGTGGCGGTTGACCCGTTTGATGCCGATAAGGTTTATCTGGGCGGTTCGCCGTCGCTGGTTTTCGGGCGTTCGACCAACGGCGGTATGAGTTTTACCAACAGTTCGACCGGTTTGCACGTTGACACGCATGCGTTTGCTATTCCGCCGTCCGAACCAACCACGCTTTATTTTGGAAGCGACGGCGGAATTTGGAAAACGACGAATTTAGGCGCAACGCCCATTTCTTGGACATCGTTAAATAATTCGACCTTTAGCGCGACGCAGTTTGAGAGCATCGCTTTACACCCGCTTGACCGCAATTATTTAATCGGCGGAACGCAGGATAACGGAACGCAGTTTCTTGCCCCGGACGGTGCAACGTGGGTGCGCTCGGATGGCGGCGACGGCGGATTTGCTGTAATTGACCAAAACTCGCCGAATATAAACAACGTAACGGCTTATCATACTTATTTCAACCAAACCAATTCGCAAATCGGTTTTCGCCGCGCCACTACTACAGATCCCAATGGTGACCCAATTTGGAGCACTTTTTACGGCTGCAGCGGAACGGCAAATGGTATTAATTGTGCCGATGCGGTTTTATTCTACGCGCCGATGGTTGGCGGTCCCGGCAATCCGAACACGCTTTATTTCGGGACAAATCGGGTCTATCGCTCATCAAATCTAGGCGTAACAATGACCGATATCAGCGGAATGCTTCCAGCTCGCGTCAGTGCAATTGGAATTTCCCCGCAAAATGATAATATCCGGCTTGCCGGAACGACGGCTGGAAGAGTTTATTTATCCACTACGGCGGACGCAACGGCGATGACCGACGTTACCGGATCAATTCCGGGTCGTTATGTCGGGCGTGTTAGAATTGACCCAAACAATTCTGCAGTCGCTTATGTTGCGCTAAACGGTTACGGTTTGGCGGCAGGACAACACATTTGGAAGACGACAAATCTGACAAGTGGCACACCGACTTGGATACCTGCCGGAAATGGTATTCCTGATGTTCCGGTCAACGCTTTTGTGGTTGACTCGGCAGACTCGCAGCAGCTTTTTGCCGGCACCGACATCGGCGTTTTTCGCTCGACCGACGGCGGCGCAAACTGGATACCGTTCAGCGATAATCTGCCGCGGGTCGCTGTTTTTGGTATGGAACTCCAGCCGATTCATCGAGTTTTGAAGATTGCGACGCACGGGCGCGGAGTTTGGGAATACAATCTTCGTCCCGGGTTTAACGGCAATACAAAATTTGACTATGACGGCGACGGCAAAGCCGATGTATCAGTCTTTCGTCCCGATAACGGCGTGTGGTATTTGCTTAACTCGCAATCGGGCTTTTTATCTGCCGCATTTGGCATTTCAACAGATAAAATAGTGCCTGCCGATTATGACGGCGACGGCAAAACCGATTTGGCTGTTTATCGCTCAGGAATTTGGTTTCTGCAAAGAAGCACTGCCGGATTTACCGGCGTGGCTTTTGGCGATGCGGCAGACATACCGCAACCGGCAGACTTTGACGGCGACGGTAAAGCCGAACTCGCCGTTTTCCGTCCCTCAAACGGCACTTGGTATGTCTATAATTTGGCTAATAACCAAGTTACCTCAGCGGCATTTGGTCAGAACGGCGACAAACCCGTAGTCGGCGATTATGACGGCGATGGGCGTGCTGATTATGCCGTATTTCGTCCGGCAGGCGGAGTTTGGTATTTGTTGAGAAGTGCTGCCGGATTTACCGGAATAGCATTTGGCGCAGATACTGATAAACCCGTTCCGGCAGATTACGACGGCGACGGTAAGACGGATGTTGCTGTTTTCCGTCCGTCAAACGGCACTTGGTATCTCTTGCAAAGCACGGCAGGTTTTACCGGCATAGCGTTCGGTTTGGGAACTGATTTGCCCGTACCGGCGGATTATGACGGCGACGGCAAAGCGGATGTGGCGGTTTTCCGAAACGGCACTTGGTATTTGCAGCGAAGCACGGCAGGTTTTACCGGCGTGGCTTTCGGCGCAAGCACCGATAAACCATCTCCGAATGCCTTTATTCAATAAAAAGCTGAAAGTAAATTTTAGCTGAAACGTTTTCACTACAATTGAAAGCTGATAGATGAATCAACCGGATATTTCTCATACTCGGTGCTTCGTTTATTGGCTTTTTCCTTCTAAACATTATCGCAAGCCTTGACTAAAGAAAATTTGTTTAATCTAATTAAAGCTAACGCCGAAATATCGGTTGAAATAAAATTAAGGATATGGCGCGAAATTGTAAATTCAATAAATCGCGCTCCGAAAAAAGATGAGTAAAATTTTATTATTTATAATTGGCGCGGTTCTAGGCTTGGTCATCGGTGGCGTTTTGGTTTTGTATTTTTTTGGCGGCACGCCGCGTGCCGCGTCAATTCCCGGAAATCCGATTCAACCGCCCGATGCCGCCGGAATACCTGCGGGAACGGCAACCGTCGTTTTAAATCAGCAATTTTTCGATACGGTTTTAACGACCATTTTCCGCGATATGAACGCGCCTGCGTTTCCACTCAATCTGACTGGACAAAATAAATTTCAACCGGATTTTCAGCCGACCAAAATCGCGTTTCAACAAAGCGGAAACTGCGAAGGGAAAATTGTTCTTCTTCCCGAAGGCAGCGGCGTTCAAACAAGCGTGCGTTTGGAAAACGGCAGCATCACCGCTCCGCTTGCTTTTCAGGGAAGCACATCTTTATTGGGGAATTGTATAAATTTTGCAGGTTGGGCGCAGGCAAATTTTAATCTGCGTTATGACGAAACTCAGCAAACCGTGTTCGGTCAAATTGATGTTCAAACTATTAATCTCGACGGCGTAATACCCGCTTTGAGCGGTATAATTACACCGATTGTGCAAACTACGCTTAATAATCGGGTTAATCCGATTGTTATTTTGCGCGGACAGCAACTCGCCTTGAGTCTGCCGATTATGGCAACCGAAGGAACACTTAACGGCAAAGTTAAAGACGTTCGCGCCGATGTTAAAGACAACGCTGTGAATCTGTATATAACTTATGATTTTGCGGGAACAAAAGGGATTCAACCAGCTCAATAACTAGAGCAGTCTTAGATTGTGTGTCCGGAAAAGTTTTGAGTTCCCCTAGAGGTTGGCTTCTAATATAAGAGCCAGCTAAAGTTGGAACTCAAAACACGCTTGTCAATCATATTCAAATCTGCTCTATTCTTCTTTTTTTAACAGTTTGGTGGTATTTTCCGTTACACTGTGCGGATGAACCAAATCGCCCGTATCGGCGGATTTCCAAACATTTCCCGGCGGAACATAACTTTGCGCCGGTTGGGTTTGCTGTGGCGGAAGTGCCGATTGAGTTCGATTTGCTTTTAAGTGGGCGGGCATCATATTTTCACTTTGATTTAAATGTCCGTCCTGGATATTTTTAGGCGCATTAGTAAGAAATAATACCGAAAGAATCATAATTATAATTCCGCCGACAAAACCTAAGACTGCTGTAACTGCAACAATTGCATCACCGCCGGCGATTCCTAAAAGCGGTGTCATCAAAAGAGACCAGAACAAAAACCAGATTAAACCAAACTTGATGCCGTTAGATTTTGTAAAAATCTTTTTTGATTTATACAAATCGGCTAATTGCGGTAAAAAACCGCCGTGTGCAAGAATTTCCGCAACCAAGCCGAGCGGAAAACCGCACCGTGAACAAAATTTTATTTCCTGCGAAACTTGCTGCTGACCGCAATTTGGACAGAACATTTTTTTCTCCAATTATTCAAAGAGTTTTCAAGACTTAAACTTTAACGCATTTTTACACGAATTTGTTCAAATTCAAAATTATCAAAACTAAATAATCGGAAGTCTTTCGTCGGAAAACATTTGAAAGATGGCAAAAGCGCGACCTTGAAAATGTTCGGCGCGGGCAGCGGTTTCAAGCAAAATCTCGAAAATTGATTTTAATTTTTCGGGCGCGGGCAATTCTTTCTTCAAATCTTCATCGGACGCGAAAAATGCAAAACCTTTTTGCCGAGTCGCTTCGACTTCCGCGAGATATTCTGAAATTTTATCGGTTATCGAAAGTTCTTCCGGCAGAGTCCATTCAAACGGGTCGTCCCAAAGTCTGCTTGTAATTCCGCCGAAGGTTTGTTCAACTGTGCCCGCACTTCGCAAAATATATGCTCCGCACGAAAACCGCACAAAATCGTGTTTCGTTTCACGCGGTTTCCAAAAAAGTTTGTCGTTCGGAATTTTTTTAACGAATTGGCAGGAACGATTGTGGAGTTCGAGAAATTGTTCGTCAAATTGATTGATAAAAATCCTCATCGGCGCAAAGTTAAAATGCAGAAACACGCACGATGGTCGAGTGTGCTTTTTTCGTTTCCGCCCTTACGTGCGGGCTTCTGCAATAATTCTAAAACTGTTATATTTGAGTCGGGTCAATACCGAGTTCGCGCAGTTTTCGTTCCGCTTTTTCGGCGCGTTCTTTTCCGCTCAAAATTAAATTTCCGTCCGCGTCGCACCAGCGCAGCCATTCAAATTCCTCTTCTTCAAACTCGCCTCGCCACAGCGTCAAACCGAGTCCGACATCCGGCAAATCGTAATCTCTCCGCAAATGATAGCGTCTGCCGCCGAAACCGAGTTCATAAACACACAAAACCTCATCGCTCAGCTCCTTCAACGGGTCGAAAACGACATAGTAACTGACCGCCATTTTTGCGTAGCGATTCATTTTTCCGTCAACTTCTTCGCCTTTTTTGTTCGACACGATTTCCACCGCGACTTCCGGCACTTTGCCGAATTCCCAAACGAAATACGAACGATTTTTCTTTTCAAAAAAGTTTTCCCGCGGCTCAATGTCCAAACTCAAAAGCATATCCGGCACAATCGGCGATTGATACGGCGTAAAAAAGATGCCGACATCGGTTGCCGCCAGAAAACTTCGTGGTTGCGGTGTTTCTTCATCGGTTAAAAGTTTCCAAGAAGTGTAGAGTGGTTCAACCAAAAGACGCATTTGTTTTTCAGAGATAAGGTTTTCCACCGGTTCATCATCCTCCGTAACCAGATTTTCGATAACCTCGTCAAAATCGTATGGCAATTCGACCAAAGCATTTTGCGACATATATATTTCCTCGCTTTTGTATTTTATTTCGCTCGCTTATTTTATCACAACCGTTTCATCATAGGTTGGTATTTCATAAAGAAAAACAGGCGACAAGATTTTAACTTATCGCCCGCTGTTTGGGTAGTATCCTGATTTTGTGCTGCCGGAAATTTCCTCGCTTATTTTAGCAAGCGGTCATATTCCGTTTTAACGGTTTGGTAGCATTCGCAAGTAAAATCTTCGAGTCCTTCGTGGTCTGTAACGGTAATATGACCGCGTGTGTATTGAATATATCCGGCACTTTGCAGCGCAATCGCGGACATCGTTACGGTTGCCCGGTTTGTGCCGAGCATAATAGCGAGAAACTCTTGCGTCAGTTGCAATTCATTAGTTCCCGCGCGGTCGCGGCATAGCAGCAGCCACCGCGATAATCTTTCCTCAACCGTATGCAGGCGATTGCACAGAGCCGTTTGACTAACCTGTATCATCATCAAGCGCACAAAGCGCAGTACGGAATCGTGCAGCGCACCGCCGCGCTTGAACTCTCCTCTGATAGCGGCTGTATTTATCCGTAACGCGCCGTTGGCGTGTTGGACCAGATTTTCGTTAAGTGCCGAATCGGCTCCCAGCAGAACATCCACTCCGACCAAACCTTCATAGCCGATGACGCCGACTTCGGCGCATTGCCCTCCCACCGTGTTAGCGATAACGGAAATCATCGCTTTGTTGGGAAAATAAACGTGAGTTATCGGATCTTCCGCTTGGTAGAGAACTTGACCGAGAGCCAGATTGACTTCTTCAAGGTCGGGCAGCAGTCGCTCAAAATCTTCTTTGGGCAGAGAGTTCAGAATACTATTTCTGGTTGAAAGACTTGGTTGTGTCGAAGGACTTGAATGATTGGGCAGTTCTCTCCTTAAATTTCCGGCTCGCGTGTTACAACACAGCAAACGGCACAAGGAGATGTCTGTTTAAGCACAGCCCAAGGTCGAGTGTTGGGTTTTCAAAAAAACAAATAAATAATTAAATTCGCTAAATTATTATAGCACAGAAACCAGTTTGCCGTATCAAATATCGAACAGCTTTGTAATCTAAATTTTGATAATTAAAAACAAGTCAAGCATTTTGAATTGACGATTTATCATGTCTTTATTCATAGGCAAGAACAAAGTGCGTTCCGCGTTTGGACACAAAAATGCTTGAATTTCTCGGTGTCGGAGTGCTTTGATGTGTAAATGCGCTTTTAATATATACCCTGATAAACTCTTCGACCGCTGGCAGATTCAGGTTTGGAAATTGACGAACTTTTATTTAAAAGCCGTGTTATCGTTCCAATTATTTTGTCGAGGTCATTTGGCTTAACTAGATATTCGGTTGCGCCCGCCGCCATTGCCACGCTGCGGTCTGCGGGGCGTGCCATTCCGGTATAAAATAAAATCGGCGTGTTCTGATCAGCTTTACGAATCCGGCGACAAAGTTCGATACCGGATGTCCCCGGCAGAAGGCATTCAAGAACGTAAAGGTTAAATTTCCCGTCTGCCATTAAATTCATTGCTTCATCGGCACTCGCAACAACGACAAGTTCATAACCGGGTTCGGCAATGTTGAGCATTAATCCAACCATTTGACAACAATCTTTATCATCTACGTAAAGAATGCGCGGGTTTGAAACGGGCATAATTTTACCTCACGAAAAATTTCTATAATTTTATAAATCGGACAGTCGGAAAAAAATGCAGGCTTAATATAAAATAAAAATATGAAATAAAAAGCCTGCCATACGGTTTTTCAACCAATAAAACAATTAGTTTTGAGAAATTGTAACAAGGAAAATTATCCCGGTCTGTTGCGTATCTAACATACAAAAGTTTTTATTTAAGCTAATTTAGTTATCAAGCCATTGAATTGAAATTGAGTGCCTTGCCCTATTTTGCGCTCGGGTTACGCGCTCGCATAACCGAAATTCGATGCGGCTTTTGTCAGAGAACAAGGGGAACAAGGGGGAAATAAGGATGGGTTGAAGTTAAACTCATCCTTATAATTTCCGTCGCCGCTTGCGACATCGGTCTGCAGCCGGTGTTTTGAATGATAATTGACGGAGAGGCTGTTTTATGAGAGCAATTTCATTTATGTTTTATTATTTCAAGCTGCTGTTAGGTGTTCTGCTCGGCGTTCATCGAACTGCTAATCCGTTGAGTGTTAAATGGCGATGGGATTTCTGGCAACATAAATATGTCACGCGCCGCAACCACCGGTTTTTTAAGTGAAATAATTTTGTTAAGGAAAAGATGCAGTTATTAGCTTATCAAACAAGTCTAACCAGAGAAGCTTTAGCAATTCTTCAAAGAATTGCTAAAACCGATAAAACTGCAATTAAAGATTGTATTGATGCTTACGGTAGTTTGATTTGGGCGTTAGCGAGAAAACACACCAATTTAGCGGAAGAAGCAGAGCTGCCACCCATGAGATATTTCTTGACGTTTGGCGATACGCCGGACGTTGCGAATCGACCAAGTTTGATGAAGCTGCTTTTATTTTCCTCATTGCACGGCGGCGATTGATTAAAAGATTGTCATAATCAACCGTTATTTTTAAGAACCACACACTTTTAAAACACCATCGCCGCTTGTTATAGGTTGATTTAAATGTAACGGCAACTTGGGTTAAATCTACTTGCCGTTCTTAAATCGTCGGTCATCTTCCACCAAAACCAAACCGTAGTTTTTTCCATTATAATTTACGCCGTTTTGAATTTTGCCTTTAATGCCGAGTTGCGCTCCCTTTGACGGAACACTTCTTCTCGTCATTACCCAAATCGAACCTGTTCCGTCGTCCACTTTATAGATGCCGCCTTGTCCGTTGCTAATGATAGGAATCGAAACACCGTAGCTGTTTTGGACAGTTCCCGCAACTGCTACATCTTTGTCGTAAAATCTTGACGGGTTTGCTTCGATGTCGGCAATAGTCGTGCGTTTCGGACACGCCGCTGATAGAATTCCAGCCATTAAAACGAAACTCAATAATATCGCTTTTGTTCCTTTTTTCATTTGTTCTCCTTCTTTTGTTTTATGAAAATGTCGGGGGAGCCGTTTTTCTAGTGTTAAAGATTCATTTTATGAAAAAAGGTTTGCCAATTTTTATTTTTTCACTTCGATGTTTGTTTCGTGTTAATAGCTTTGCTATATTTCAATTACATACTATTTTAGGAGATTTTATAATGAAAAAATTTGCGTTTCTTATTTGTCTGTCAATTTTAACAGCCGCTTTAACCCTGACGGCAGCAGCCCAAGGCAAACAGTCAAAAGATGAACTTTTCGGCAAAATAGCCAAAATGTCGCAGACAAAAAAACCTGAAGACCTTGAAAAGGCTTACCAAATGAGTAAAGATTTTCTGGCTCAATACGGTAACGATAAAGATGAAAAGGTAACAAAAATCAAAGATTTTGCTGAAAAGTATCGCACCGCGACGATAAATAAAAAAATAGACGAAGGCAAGACCGCCGAAGCCTTTGTGCTTGGCAAAGAAATCTTGGCGCAGGAACCTGAAAATTCGTATATTACAATGAATTTGGCTTACGGCGGCTACGAGGCGTTGAGCAAGAATAAAGATAAATCCTTCGGCGCGGATTCCGTCAAATACGCTAAACAAACCTTGAGTCTGCTTGATGCAGGAAAATTGCCGAAAAATTTTCAGCCATTCAAAGACCAAGCCGAAGCGACGGCTCTGATGTATTATATTATCGGAAGTTTTATGCTTGAAACAGACCCCAAAGAAGCCACTCAGAATTTTTATAAATCGCTGCAATACGAATCGAAAATTAAAAATACTTCTTATCCATATTATATTATTGCTTTTAATTACGAAAAAGAATATGAAAAAGCGGCGAAGGATTTTGAAGTCAAACACGGTAAAAAAACGCAGACAGATGCCGCGATGAAGACGGATAGCGCAAATCTTGAAAAAATAATTAATCGGATGCTTGATGCCTACGCCCGCACGGTAAAAATCGCCCAAGCCGAAAACAATCCAAGCACAAATGCTTGGAAACAACGCTATACCGAAATTTACAAATTCATTAAACCAAACGATCCGGGAATGGATGAATATCTCAACAACATCATGAAAACACCGATGCCCGACCCAAATTCAATGTAGTTTGCCGGAAAATTTTTGACATTATGCCTGAGAGAAGTTAGCCTGATTCTTTCAGGCTTTTGTTTTTTAATTTTTAAATTTATCTCCGGCGGATTTGTTATTGATGAATGCACCCAAACAGATATTAGCTGAAAAATTTTCTTTTACTTCTAGTATCAAAGCCGACGTTTGGCAGCCGAAAACCAATCCGAAAGCGTTTGAGTGGTGGTATTTTGACGCGCTCAGCGAAGACGGACGCGACGCGGTGGTGATAATTTTTCTCGACAACTTCATTTTTTCGCCGCGTTATAATTCAGCTAACCGAAAGCATTATAGATTTGCGGACAAACTTCTCAAAAGAAAAACTCTGCAATGGGATAATTGTTTTCCTGCCCTTGCTTTTACATATTACCGCGACGGCAAACCGGTTTATCGCGCCATTAACGAATTTTCGCCCGAAGATTTTACGGCAAGCCAAGAAAATCCTTCGTGTCAGATGGGCAGCAATTTTTTTCGGCTCGAATCCGCGCCTTACGGTTTAGGCTATGTTCTTTCCATCAACGCCAAACTCCGCAAAAATCGCCATCTCGAAGCACATTTTGAATGGCTCTTGATTGAAAGCGACTTTTTGCCGGATAAAGCCTTAAACAAGAATGACTCGCACGTTTGGAATCTGGTTGTGGCGCGGGCGGACGTAACCGGCAGAATCAGCGTTGCGGACAATAAGGGCAAACCCGAAGATATCGTTCATTTTCGCGGAACGGGCTATCACGACCACAATTTCGATAATCGCTGGCTGCCCGAAACCGTTTCCGAATGGCAATGGGGGCGCGCCCATTTTGCTGATGCAACCGCCATATTTTACCGTTACAAGGAAATGGGCGAAGCCAATCCGACGACGAAACTTTTCACCGTGCGCGACGGCGCGTTACGCGACCACGATTCCGATTACGAGCAGCAGAGTTTTAACCGCGACAAGTTCGGCATAAAATACCCGACCCGTCTGCGCCTCGCCACTGAAGGCAATATCAGCCTGCGCGTAGAACAGTCGAAAATCATTGATTCAAGTTTCTTTTACCTGCGTTTTCTAAGCGAAATGACGTTGTCCCTGCGCGACGGCAAACCGCGCAGAGCCATCGGGCTAACCGAATATCTCTCGCCGAAAGTCTTAAAATATCGTTGGCTCGATTGGCTGACAAATATGCGAATCGGCAGGGGCGGAAAAGGTTCTTTTCTGCCGTGAAAAGATGTTATCCTTTTGTTTTGTTATAATAATTAGAGTTGCCCAAACAGGCAGCTTTATTTTTATAAAAAGGTTTTTAGATATTAAATTATGAATGCTTGGCACGATGTTTTTTACGGCGAAAACGCTCCCGAAATCGTCAGCGCGATTATCGAAATCAGCAAGGGAAGTAAAGGGAAGTTTGAATTAGATAAAGAAACCGGTTTAATAAAACTTGACCGTGTTCTTTATTCTTCGGTGCATTATCCGGCAAATTACGGTTTTATCCCGCAAACTTATTGCGATGACAAAGACCCGCTCGACATTCTCGTTTTTGCTTCAATCGAAATCCCGAAAATGTGTCTAATTGATGCAAAAGTTATTGGTGTGATGAGAATGATTGACACGGGCGAAATTGACGATAAAATTATTGCCGTTGCCGCCAACGATATTTCGGTCAGTTATCGTAATGATATTTCCGAACTTCCGCCGCACACGACGATTGAAATGCGAGCCTTTTTTGAAGATTATAAGAATTTGGAACACAAGAAAGTTGTCGTCGAAGAATTTTTCGGACGCGAAAAAGCGTTTGAAATCATTGACGAAGCGATTGAACTTTACAAAGTTACTTTCGGAAAAGGTAAAACTATCGGAGTTTAACCGCCGTTCCATAAGCCAAAACTTCTGTCGAGCTTTGCGAAAATTCGGTTGCGTCATAGCGCATTCCGATAATTGCGTCCGCGCCAATAGCGTTTGCGTGCTGCGCCATCCGATTAAACGCTTCGAGCCGCGCGTTTTCGCAAACATGCGTAAATTCTTCGATATTTCCGCCCGCAATTGATTTTAAACCGCCAACAATTCCGCGCCCGATGCCCGTCGCCCGCACGACAATTCCGCGCACAATGCCCAAATATTCGGTAATTTCTTTTCCCGCCACTTCATTTCCGGTTGTTATTATCATTTTTCTCCTTACTTATTTAAAAATTTAGCAACTCCGCGCCGGCAGTCTTCGGTCAAACGCGCAATTGTGTTGACTTCCGCGCCCGTTTCGAGTGCCGCGTCAAACGTCATTCCGTCCATTTGGTAAAGCAGTTTTTTTGATAAAACAACGGCTGAACGGCTGACTTTTGTATATTCATTGGCAAATTCCAAAACATCTTTTTCAAAAGTTTCGTTCGGGAAGACGTGATTTATCAAACCAAATTTTTCGGCTTCTTCGGCGGAAAAATCAAAACCTCTGGTAATCAATTCAAATGAGCGTTTTTCCGATAGATTGCGCCGCAAAATCGCCATCACCATCGCCGGAACAAAACCGATTTTTACTTCCGGGTAACCAAAACGTGCTGATTTGCTCGCTAATACAATATCGCAAACCGTCGCCAAACCGCAGCCGCCCGCCAAAGCGCGACCGTGAACTGCGGCAACGACGGGAACTTTTATTTTTCTGATTAAAGAAAATAGTTCCATCAAATTTTCAGCATCCGCCAAGTTTTCCAAAACCGAACTTTCGGAAATCTTCTGCAATGCTGACAAATCCGTGCCCGAACAAAATTCTTTGCCCGCGCCTTTGATGACGATTGCACGCAAGTTTTCGTCTTTATTGGCTTCGCGCAAAGCATCTTTTAGCTCATTTATTAAAGCGTCGTTCAAAGCATTACGCTTTTCGGGACGATTTAAGATAATAATTAAAATTAGATTTTCAGTAGCGGTTAAAATTTCAGACATTTTCTTTAGAAGTTTTGACGCTTGAAGTCAGCATTTTGATAAGTTCAACACAATCTTCGTTTATCGAATTGTATGCTTTTTCGTCAAGATATTCGCCTTCATGTAAAATTAAAAGCCAAAATTCGGTTTCCGAAGCCCTTTTCAGCGCGATTTGCATATCACCGGTGAAAACTTGTTTCGATTCGGCTTGAGTTGCATCTTTGATGAATTTTGCGATGTGCGTTCCCGAAAGTAAAACCTGCTTGCTCAAAACATATTCTTTCTTCTCTTCCGATAAATAACGGTATAATTTGACAATCCGCAAGGCAAACTTTATCGCTTTTTCCAAAACCAGACTTTTGCTCATATCTTATTCTCTGAAAAATAGCGAACAATTAAAAAGCTGTTCACTTTTCGCTATTCACTATTTGCTGTTTATTTAGTAATTAGATTCTCGCCCATAATTTTTCTGAAAAACAGTTAAAAGTTAATAGCGAATAGCTAACAGTTATTCGCTATTAACTTTTCGTTGTCTACTCAACAATAAAAATTAAATTTACTAGCGATTTTCTTAGAACAATTTTGCCGCCCTATCAATTTCCAGCGCAAAATTTTCAATTGTTTTGGAAACGATTTCAATTTGTTCGCCCGCTTCTTTCCAATTTCTCTGCTCAATCGCTTCGCGCACGCCGGGCAGAGTTTTCACGCCGTAGCCGGTATAAAATCCGGGCGCGTAAATCTGATGTTTAAACCAATCGCGGCGCGGCAATCCCGCATCACGAGTCAAAGCGCGTTCCGTATTCATTAGAATTTTATCCAATTGTTTTTGCGCTTCGGGCGAAATTTGCTTATCTTTCGTTGCCGTTTGATAATTTTTTGCGCTTTGCTGTAATGTTTCCAAAGCGTTTTGCAGCGGCGCAAAGTTCAGATATGGCACATTAGTTTTCGGTTTCGGCACTACAAAAGTCTCTTTCGGGTCTTGTACGGCGAGCAAACTGCCGTCTTTTATCATTTGGTTCAGCGCGTCAGTTTCTTCACGCATTGTTTCGGTCAATTTCAGAACATCTTTGACATATTGCCCGATGGTTTCGGCAAAATTGGTAAATTCAAACGGCAAGACATCGGCGTTGGCAAGCCGCAGAGTCGTGCGTCCGCAAACTTTCGCCAGCGCGATTCCGTAATCGAAATTCGGATCGCCAAATCGTGTGAAATGGTCAAACGAATCATAAATCGAATGATAAGAACCACCGCCGTCTTCGCCGCCGAAACCGATGTTGAGCGAAGCGATGCCGAGATGCTGCAAAAACGGCGTGTAATCCGAACCCGAACCGAGCGCGGAAATGCGTAAATCCTTGCGTTCTTTTGTTTCCTTTTTCACGGTTGGCGAGCCGTCAACCATCTGTCGAGCGCGGCGGCGTTCCAAAACGGAAAGTTTGGTTTGCGGGTCAATAACATCTCTTGCCACTTCGTTAATAAATTTTTCGAGCGTGTGCGAACCGCCAATGCCGAGAAATCCGCGCCCGTTTGAATCAGTGTTGATATAAACGGCGGCTTTGTCTTTGAGCATTGCGGCGTGCGTTTCCGCCCATTCGGTTGAGCCAAGCAGTCCCGGCTCTTCCGCGTCCCAAGCCGCATAAACAATCGTGCGTTTAGGTTTGAAACCTTGTTTGGCTAATTCGCCGACGGCTCGTGCTTCCTCCATCAGAGCAACCAGCCCGCTAATCGGGTCGTCCGCGCCATTGACCCAAGCGTCATGATGATTGCCGCGAATAATCCACTGATTGAGGCGTTCGCTTCCCGTTAGTTTGGCAATGACATCGTAAGCAGGCTTGATGTCCCAATTAAATTCGAGTTTAAGATGAACTTTAACCGCGCTTGTTCCGCCGAGATGATAAGTTATCGGCAACGCGCCGCGCCAATTTTCAGGAGCAACCGCGCCGCCCAAATTCCGCAAAAGCGGCAAAGCGTCGCTGTATGAAATTGGCAAAACAGGAATTTTCGTTAGCGTCGGTGCATCTTTTAACGCCAGACGCTTTGCGCCTTTGATTGAGCCGACATGCGGTGTTAAAGGGTCGCCCGGAAAAACCGGCATATCGGCAACCGAGCCGCGCTGTGTGCCAAATTCATTCTTCCACGCGCCTTTCGGATAAACATCGCCTTGGAAATAGCCGTCGTCTTTTGGGTCGGAATAAATCAAACAGCCGATTGCGCCGTTTTCCGCCGCAACTTTCGGCTTGATGCCGCGCCACGAACCGCCGTATTTGGCAATCACGATTTTGCCTTTAACATCAACGCCGCGCTTTGCAAGTTCTTCGTAATCGGCGGGAATGCCGTAATTGACGAAAACAAGGTCGCCGGTTACGTCGCCGTCAATCGAATAAGCGTTGTAGGTCGGAAGCTGCTCGCTTTTTTGATTTGAGGTTGAATCTTCCTGTAAATTCGGTTCTTCGAGTTTCGCCGTGAATTTTTCGGGCGAAATCATTTCCAAAACGCGGGTTTTCGGCGTGGGAAACAAAACGTCGAATTGCTCAATATTTGTTTCATAACCCCACGATTTGAACAAAGACGCAATAAATTCGGCATTTTCTTTGCCATAAGGCGAACCAACATGATGCGGACGCGCCGATAATCGCTTCATCCATTGACATAGATTTTCCTTTTTCAACAAAGCATCAAACTTTTGCTCCAAAACCCTTTGCCGTGTTGAGTTTTCAGCCGAAAAGCCCATCAAAGTTTTATCACTTAGCATTGATTGAGCCAATACTGAACAAGTTAAAAGAAAAACCGAAAAGATTTTTAGAAATGATTGACGCATAAAAACTCCTGAAATTTAGATTGGTTAAAACGAAGTGAAATTATTGTAAAGCAAATTTGGGTAAAGATGCTAATTGGTTTAGATTTTGCTAAAGAATTTACTCTGCCAAAAACTCGCGCAAACTGTCGGTAACAATTTCGGCGGCTTCCTGCTGAACCCAATGCGCCGCGTCGGGAATGCGGATTTCTTGATAGGGCGCATCAATAATCTCGCCGATGCCTTTGACGGTTTCGGGCAAAACTGCCGAGTCTTTTTCGCCGTAAATAAAAAGTGTCGGAACTTTTATCTTCGGCAGGTTTTCCGTTTTGGCGAAAAGGCGTTGCACAATGTTGGCGCGATAATAATTGAGCATTGCCGTGAGCGCAAACGGCTCATTCCAAGCCTTTTTATAATCGGTAAGGTCTTCGTCAGTAAAGACATTTTTTTCCGCCGTTGTTTTTTTTAAAGCATCTTTCAGCGCGGCGTAATCATTGCGCTGAAGGAGAAACTCAGGCAATCTCGGAATTTGGAAAAAGAACATATACCAACTTGCCAGAAATTGTTTAAAAGTCTGATTTTTCTTCCAAACAGAAATCGGCGGAACTTGCAACGCACCAAGTTTCCAGAGATATTCGGGATGTTTCGTAGCAATCGCCCAAGCAATGCTTGCACCCCAATCATGTCCGATGACGGCGGCTTTTTTGCGCCCGAAATGTTGAATCAAACCGCAAATGTCATCAACCAGTTTATCAATCCTGTAATCTTCCACCTTTAACGGTTTGTCAGACAAATTATAACCGCGCATATCGGGCGCAACGACTGTATATTCATCGCTGAGAGCAACGAGCTGATGCCGCCACGAATACCAGAATTCGGGAAAACCGTGCAGCAGAATAACAAGTTTTTCGCCGTCGCCCGCCGTTGCGTAATGAAGTTTTACGTTGCCGATTTGCGCGTAATCAAATTTGATTTTTTCGTCTATCATAAACCTAATTCGCTTGCTTCCGTTTCGGGAATTTCAATTTTCATTCGCAAAAGTGCGGTCGAAAAAGTTTTGCCTTGTGCATCGGTCATCAGCGAAAGAGTTCCACCGCCGCCTAAACTCTCGTGAAGCAGAAAATTTAATGCGCCGAGATTCGGCAGTTCAAAACGCTCAACTTTGCCTTTAACAATTGCGCCAAAATGTTCTTTCACCTTTTCGGCAGTAACTTCACGCACGAGAAGCGGATAAAATTCGTCTTTGAGCGCGATAACGCCCACATTTGCCGTGTCGCCTTTGTCGCCAGAACGGGCGTGGGCGAGTTTTAGAAGTTCAATTTTCATAATTTTTATTTAAGCTAAAATAATAAAAAGCTGCAATCACAAGCGAATGAGTTATTGTTTCATCGGAGATTAAACTTCCAATCTCCACAAGCGGAACTAATTTAGTAACAACGCTTTCGTGTTCGTCAAAAGCTGTTTGCTGTGTTTTTTCGCAATCAAGCGCGAGAAAATGATAAATCGTATTATTGTTTATCGCCGGATTCGGACGCGATTTGCCCAGCAAAATAAATTTTTCTGCAGAAAAACCGGTTTCTTCCAAGAGTTCGCGCCGCGCCGCGTCCTTCGGATCTTCGCTTTCGTCAATCATACCGCCCGGAATTTCCAAGATAATTTCCTGTGTGCCGTGCCGAAATTGTTTGATTAAAACAACCTGTTTATCCCGCGTTATAGCAATAACATTCACCCAATCGGGATTTTCCAAGACAAAAAACGTGCATTTCTGCTTGTCGCTTTCACGTTGGCAAAAATCTTCGCGCACTTTGAACACGCGGCAGTCGGCAATTTCTTTCGACTTTGTGCGTTTCCAAGTTTCAGGTTGTTCAATCATAAAAAAATTGTTTCGTTTCTATTAAAATTGTGTTTTCGTTTCTATTAAAATTGTGTTTAGATAATAAATCAAGTTTGAAATTTTGTTTGAGGTTAAAGTAATAATGAGATTTATCGTAAAAATTCTGTTTTCGATTGTGTTGGTCATCGCAGGCGCGAATTTTGCATTCGGACAGATTCCGGCAGCGCAGTTTGATTTAGAAACTATTCTTCGTAAGGCGGCACGGCAAACAGTTGTTTATGAAGAAGAGTTTAAGAATTTAATTGCCAAAGAAACCAAAACTTTTGAAAAATACGATAAAAACGGCGAGATAAAAAAGCAAAATGTAATTGAATCTAATTTTACCGTTATCCAATCTGAAAAGGACAAGAAATTAGCTTCTGAATTTCGAAACATAATTTCAGTTGACGGAAAGCCAATTCCCGACGCTGAAAAGCGGTCAGCCGAATTTTTCGCACAGTTGAGAAAATCAAGTTCGGTTGAAAAAGAACTGGAAAAAATTCAAGCGGAAGGCTCGCGCTATGATAAAAATCTGGAAATCTCCGGTTTAACGCTTTCACCGGCGGTTGTTTTGTCAGACAATCTTCGTCCTTTTTTTAATTTTCAACTTCTCGGTTCGGAAAACATACAGGGAAATGAAGTTTATCTGCTCGGTTATCAGCAAACGAAGAAAAGTCCCTTTATTTTAATCAACGAAAAGAATAACAATTCAAAAGATTTAAGTCTGAATTATAATTTGGATTTGCCAAGTTCAATCAAGAAATCGGATGTTTTTCTGCGCGGGAAATTGTGGATTGACGCAAAAACCTTGCAGCTTTGGCGCGAAGAGAGAGAATTAGCGGCACAAACCGAAAATCCGTTTGTGCTGATGAGAAGCGATTTTGAATATCAGCCGAGCGATTACGGAATTTTAGTTCCAAAACAAATTTCTCTTATTCAATACAATGCAAAAAACAGTAAGAAAAATCAATCTAACGCCGTCAAAGATACACAAGTTAAATTCGATTATTCACGTTTTACCAAATCAGGTTCCGAGGTTAAAATTTTGGATGGTAATTAATTTTCAAATAACCGAAGCGCGTGCAAATTAAAGTTGATTGTTTTCAATGAAAATTCGCCGAAATTTGAACTATTCGCGTATCAATTAAGCATCCAAAATTTCAACCCTTGTTTCAATCAAATCCTTTGGAATCAAAGCAGGAAAATAAGCCATAATTTCTTCAACCTTCGGTCTGCCGCCTGCAAAACCCGTAACCGACGGCGGACCTGTCAAAATCAGCGGCGCGAGTTCTTTGGTGAACCTTTCAACATCTTCTTTGCTTTGCCCGCGCACGCCAAAACGCAGTTGGACTTCGGGAATATCTTTTGGTGGTTCGCCCGCAAGATGTCCGTGCGTGGCGTTCACGCCGACAAATTCGGCTAAAATCACGTCGAATTGCAAACCTAATTTGTCGAGCCGCGAACGCAAAATTAAATCCGCCATTTTTGCCTTCTCAAAAGCGTCCGGGTAAGAATAAACAAGCGTTCCGACGGCTTTCCAACCTGCCGAATAAGCAATCGAAACTTTGTAAAATTCGGTGTTCGGCTTGCCTTTGATGCCGGAAACTTTGACACGATTTTCGCCGTCATCTTTTAAATGAATTGTCGTGAAATCCGCGACCACATCGGGCGTGATGTATTCGCGCGGGTCGCCCATTTCATACAAAAGCTGCTCTTTGACCGATTGAACATTAACTCGTCCGCCCGTGCCTTCGTGTTTGGTGATGACAAAATCGCCGTTCGGATAGGCTTCGACAATCGGAAAACCGACATTTGCGAGGTCGGGAATGTTTTGCCAATCATATTGACAATTTCCGCCCGACGCTTGCGCTCCGCATTCAATAATATGTCCGGCAATCGTGCCGGTTGCAACTTTGTCCCAATCTTCAAACGACCAGTTAAACTCGTGCATCAAGGGCGCAAGCGTTAAACCTGTGTCGGTTAATCTGCCGCCGACAATAATTTGTGCGCCTTTGCCGAGTGCTTCGACCAGCGGTTTTGCACCGAGATAAACATTCGCGCTTTGTACTTTGTCGCGGATTAATGATAAAGATTCGCCCGTATCCATATTTTTAATCTCAACGCTTTTTTCAAGAAATTCGTCAAGGCGCAGCAAAATATCGTCGCCCGTGATAACGCCGATTTTTACTTTTCCGCTCAAACCTAATTCCTGCGCCACGGTTTTAATCGCTTTGGCACAACCTTCGACATTTACGCCGCCCGCGTTTGATAAAACTTTAATGTCTTTCTCAACACATTCAGGCAAAATTTCCTGCAATAACGAAACAAAATCCCGCGCATAACCGGCTTCGGGGCGGCGTTGTTTTTGTTTTTGCATAATGGACATCGTAACTTCCGCCAGATAATCCAACATTAAATAATCAATTTGTCCGCCGCGCACCTGTTCAACCGGCGCGGTCAGCAAATCTCCCCAAAAACCTTGTCCGCTCGCTACTCTAACTTTTTCTTTCATTTGATTTTATTAGAAAACAAAAAATTGAGGCGGTCAAGAATCGTTTATTTTTTGATTCTGAACGCCTCAATTTTTCTAAAAAATAATTTTAGTTTAATTAATCACTTCCTCAGTTTTACCGGCAGCTTTTTTTGTGAAAACCCAGACTTTTTTGGAAACCCATTTTGTTCCGTCCCAAGTCGTCATCACAACTTCCTTACCAGCACTGTATCCAAGTTTGCCAAAATCTGCCGCCTTATCACCAGTATAATAGACAGCTGCTTTCGTTCCCTTTGCGCTGGCTTCCCAAACATCGACCGCAACATCGTCGGCTTTGTCGTAAATGTTAGTTGTAACATCAACGGTTTTCTTTGCCGCATCAACCGTTACGTCTTTAGTCTTCTCGACAACATCGGTCGTTACGTCAGCAGTTTTTTTCGCTGCATCAACCGTAACTTCTTTAGTTTTCTTAGCGGCATCTTTGACAGCATCAACAACTTGAGCCTGAGCCGCGCCGTATGAAAACAATACAATTGCCAGTAACAATCCCAAACATTTTAGTCCTTTTAGTTTCATAATAAATCTCCTTCCGAATAAAATTTCAATATCTGTCGATTTTACAATCGTAACTGCACATATCGTGCCAAAATAAAGCGTTCACAATTTATCTTGAATTGTGAACGCCGGTTGTCGTGCTGCAAAATTTTATTCTATTGAACTATTTTCTTTGTTCGGCTGATAAAGGCTTTTGTGCCGCGTTTTGTTTTATGCGCTGTATATTTTGTGCCTTTGACGGTTTTCTTTGTTACATATTTTCCGCCTTGATAAGCCTTCTTACCGACATAAACCGTTCCTTGAGCAGTTTTACGATAAACATAGATAACGCCGTTTTTACCTTTGCGATAAACATATTTACCGCCGCGATAAGTTCGGGAAGCAATACCGTTTTTCCTCTTTTTAACCGTAACTCTTCCGCTTCTGGTTTGCGCTTGAGCAGAAAACGGATTTTTTTCCGAAACAACATTGCTGATAAAAGCAAACGAGAGCAACATTGCCAAAGCACAAAATATACCTAATACTTTTTTCATAACTTTCAACTCCTTCAATAACATTTTTTAAAATCAGTTGTTGATATATGTAATCGCAAGATCTGCGATTTTCATACATATTTCAATGTTTGATGATAAATCAACTGTTGCACCAAAGCAAATTAGTTTTCACTTCTGACATTTTGACGAATAAACGTAACAATATCTTCGGTTGAAGTGCCGGGCAGAAAAATTTCAGAAACGCCGTTTGCTTTAAGCGTTAAAATATCTTCCTGTGGCACAATTCCGCCGACTAGAACAAGCGTATCGTCCATTCCGTTTTCGCGCAAAAGATTAACAATCCGCGGACAAAGCGTATTATGCGCGCCCGATAAAATCGAAATTCCAACCGCGTCAACATCTTCCTGCAAAGCCGCGGAAGCAATCATTTCGGGCGTTTGCCGCAAACCTGTGTAAATAACCTCCATTCCCGCATCGCGCAACGCGCGGGCGATAATTTTCGCGCCGCGGTCGTGTCCGTCAAGTCCGGGTTTCGCCACAAGAACTCTGATTTTTCTATCATCCATACCGTTAAAATTGATATTAAACTATTACGAAAGTTTTTTCTAATTTCTCGTCAAATTCCATCGCGGGCGCACCAAAAATACAACGCAGTTTTCCCGGCAGAGTTTTCTTTTGTTTTACTGCCTCAAACATCTCAAACCAACCGTGCGAATTTATCCAAAACATATTGTAACTGTTGATAGGTTTAATAATGCCGTAACGCGGCGTTTCAGTTTCTTCAATAAACGTGCCGAACATTCTGTCCCAGATGATAAAAATTCCCGCGTAATTTTTGTCTAAATACTGGTTATTAACGCCGTGATGAACGCGGTGATGCGACGGCGTGTTGAGAATTTTTTCCAGAAAACCGAGCTTGCCGACAAGTTTCGTATGAATCCAGAACTGATAAATCAAATTCAAACCGTGCATCGTCACAAAAGCCCACAACGGAAAACCCAAAAGCGCAACCGGAACATAAAAAATCCAGTGCGCCAAACCGCCAAACCAGCTTTGCCGCACGGCGACGCTCAAATTATATTGGTTCGACGAATGATGAACGACGTGAAAATTCCAAAAAAAGCGAACTTCGTGGCTGATGCGGTGAAACCAATAATAAGCAAAATCGTCCACAAAAAGTAAAATCGCCCATGCCCAAACTGTTTCCATCGGCATTTTATACGGCGCGAATTCATAAACCGCAAGATAAATCAGACTCGTAAAAAGTCCGAAAAGTGCGCCCCAAGCGACGCTCATAAAACCGATAAAAATGTTTGTCCAAGTGTCTTTGCGGTCAAAATTCGTGCGGTTTTCGCGTATTACGAGATACGCTTCAATCGCAATTAGAAGCGCGAATATCGGAATAGCGATAATAGTTGGTTGGAGCATAAAAACTTACATTTCAAAAAGTTTGACAACTTTCGTTTGGACGTTTTTTGATTCTCGAAAGTTGTTTTCCTCTAATCTTTCTGTTGCTTTTGCGTAAAATTCCTGACTGATTTCAAAGCCGATAAACTGCCGCTTTAAGTTTTTTGCGGCTGCGGCGGTTGTTCCGCTTCCGACAAACGGGTCAAGCACAATTTGATTTTCGCGCGTTGTCAATTTTATCAAAAATTCAATCAATTCAATCGGTTTCTGCGCTTCGTGAATCCGCGTTTCGTTTGGCGCAAATCCAAACTCAAGCAAGTTAGTCGGCAGAGATTCGTTGATTCTGCAATCTTCAGTATTTATTGCGCCGACGCTATTTTTCAAAATGTTGTCGGCAATCGTAATTTTATACGGTTTAAAAAACCAAGCAATCGGCTCGTAAATCGGCGCGAGATTTCCCAACCGCCAGCCTTCCCACTCTTCCGCTTTTTCGGGCAAGTTGCGGCGTTCAAAAACAATACTGACTTTTTGCGCCCGATGATGCGCGTTCGGTTTTTTCCAAGCCAAAACATCTTTCAATAAAAATCCGCTGTCTTCAAAAGCATTCGTAACGCGATGAATTGTTCGCCGTGCGCCGAAAACGAAAACCGAAGAACCTTCCTTCATTTTCGGGAAAACCAAAGATGACCATTTGAAACACCATTCCTGATATTCCTTGCCGATATTGCTATCCGCCGAACTCCAACCGTTTATCGGTTTCCCGCGTCGCTTGAAACCAGATTTTCCAACTTGCGCGGGCGACGCTCCCAAATAAGCCGGAATTCGTATTGTTATGCAAAACGTCCCAATCATCTAAACCAATGCCGTAAGGAATATCCGACAAAAACAAATCAATACTGTCATTTTCAAGTAAAGGCAAATGCAAACAGCAATCGGCATTAGTAATTTTGTTCAGATATTCCTGATTCATAGTTTGACTTTGACGCTATTGCTTTCTCAATCATTTTAATTTTTTATTCAATTTTCAAATCTTTTTTCTGTGCATTTATTCTTGCTTGATGAGAACGTCCAAGATTCAATTCTTTTTTCACCAATCGCAAGTTCGCTTTGTTTTTATGGTATTCTCTGAACTTGTTAATTAAATTCTTGTCTGCTAATTCTTGAGCGTAATCGTCAGTTGTAACATACTTAATTTCGCTTAAATCAATATTATTAACTTCAATAAATCTATCAATAATTATCGAGAAAGTGTTTGGTTATCTGTGGTCAACATTTAGCTCTTCATACAAAAGCAACTCACCTGTTTCCTGACATTTTACTCGTCCTTTTTTTGAATACTTTTTAAAATACTCAATTTTTACGTTTCTTAAATCTTCTTGAATCGCTTTTCTACAAGCTCGACTAAATTCTGTAATTGCGTTTCTATCACCGCTTATACATTTAACATAACCAAAATAGCCTGTTGTAGCATCCGTCCGAATAAATTCAAAACATTTTGTGTGATATTGAACCTTGCCAATCTTAAAGCCTTTTATTCCAACTCCTATCTTTTCCTTTGCTCTTGGGTGTCTTTTAAGTAGCTCATAAACATCATTGAAGTCTTTGGAATTTAACGATTCTCCAAAATCATAGGAATTCAAGATATTCTTAAAATGCAATAGAGCATCTTTTTTATATCTAAAAATCTTGTTTCCTATTTCAATTTGTTGTTTCATTACAACCCTTAAGAACAAAGCCAACCCACAATATTTTAAAAAGCCGGTTCTTCATAAATACCATAAACATCACGAAGCGCAACACATTTTTTTTAACTGTCGCGTTGAAAATTTTCCGTCAAAGCAGTTTTGTATTTTTCTTCAAATTCTTGCAATTTGAGGACAGTTACTTGCGGAAAAGTAATTGTCTTCAAAACCTGAAAATGTTTGTCGTTTGAAACCAAACAAATTGCGTTCGATGTAATTGCACAGTCCACAAATTTATTATCGTCGGCATCATCAGCTATCAATCCGAAATTGAAGAAAATTTCGTATTTTTCCGTGAAAGGACTAATCGTGATAAAATTTACGACATTTTCGGCGACCTCGGCACTTGCTTTTTCCGTTAGAATTTCCTGATATTCAAACAAAATTTCGTTGGATACGCAAAGAATTATCTTGCCTTCAATAATGCAATCGAAAATCCAGCGAAACGGAGATTTTTTGCCGATGATGGCGATTAGGATATTTGTGTCAAGAACGATTTTTAGCGCGATTATGTTCATTTGTCCAATCAACCATATCCTGTTCGGTCAAGCCTTTTTCTTCCCAAACTTTATCCATCGCAACGGTAGCTTTATCAGCGAAATATTTTGCTAAAATTCCTTTGATTTCTCGCAGAGTTTCTTCCGAAACGCCATTTCCGTAAAGCCGCAAAAGTTCAAGTTGTAAATTGCTCATCGTTTCCATAATTTCTCCTAAAACGCCGGTTCTTCATAAACGCCATAAACATCACGAAGCGCAACGGAAATCTCTTCAACCGTCGCATACGCCTTAACCGCTTCAATCGTCGCGGGCATCGTGTTTTCATTTGACTGCGCCGCGCTTTTTAATTTTTCCAAAGCATTTGAAACCGCACCATTGTCGCGTGATTTTTTCGTTTGTTCGAGCCGCGCGAGTTGATGTTCGCGCACGTTTTCGTCAATCTGCAAAATCTCAATTCTTGAAAATTCGTCGTCCATTGCATATTTATTTACGCCGACGATTGTTTGCTCGCCTCTCTCGACGGCTTTTTGATATTGATACGCTGATTCTTGAATTTCGCGTTGCGGAAAACCAGCTTCGACCGCTTCGACCATTCCGCCAAAGCCGTCAATTTTATCAAAATAATCAAAACAGCCGTCAACCATTTTCTGCGTCAGCGATTCGACAAACCACGAACCGCCGAGCGGGTCAACCGTATTGACCACGCCGGTTTCTTCAGCAATAATTTGCTGCGTCCGCAAAGCGATAAGAGCAGCTTGGTCAGTCGGCAATGCAAGTGCTTCGTCGTAAGCGTCGGTATGAAGGGATTGTGTTCCGCTTAGAACTCCGGCGAGTGCCTGAATCGATACGCGTGCGATATTATTAACGGGCTGCTGAACAGTTAGAGAAACTCCGGCGGCTTGCGTGTGAAAACGCATT
>MWVY01000052.1_pt1 | contig 26291 bp, 23 predicted proteins | sample 1047251 | NCBI WGS metagenome assembly MWVY01 (sample SAMN06349983, study PRJNA376086) | soil metagenome | isolation source: MS7-5 sample Antarctic (ecotone) soil | place: Antarctica | collected 2015-01-13
AAATGCTATTTAATTCTTGAACGAAACAACATCTTTTGTATGAAACAAACATATCATACTTAATTTATGTTTGGCTAGGTTTATTTTATAAGTTATCTCAAAAAAGGTCGTTTTTGGGCTTTGTTGGGCTTTGTTGCAAAAAGGGTTTATGAGACAGACATTTGAGACAAGTTTAAGCGTTTTTGAGACAGAATAAAAATAAAGATGCCTAGTCCGAAAACTAGGCATCAGTCCAAAGTTAGTAAACAGTCTTACTTATTGGTATTAACAATTTGCTTCCACTTTTCACCTGAGTTAGGTGTTGGTGGTGCAGGTTCGCCTTTTACAAGTGTGGATTTTCTTCCTGAACCTGTGCTTTTGTAAATACCGGAATCTTGAACTGTCTGTCCGGGTTTAACAGTGGTTCTTGAAGATTGTCTGGTTGGCATATTGCCTCCTTGCCCTTTCGGGCGTCAAAAATGAAGTTGACACAGGAAGCAAATTCGGACATACTAATTTCTAGGTATGCCTGTCTGTTTGCGTCCTATGCAACAGTTTGAGTTAAGCGACTTGTCCGAAATACAAGTCGCTTTTAATTTTCTCATTTAAATTATTCGTAAGTCAATGTTTTATCTCTGAAACGCTTGATTTTAAACGACTTCCTTCCAAAACTCTGGCTTCACATTTAACTCACACATTGATTGAATTACGACGCATAAATTATGCGCTAGAATTTTACAAAGCGCCTCGTTAATTTGCGCCGTTCTCGTTTTGCTTCTTAACGCGCCGCCAACAGAAAAATCCAGTCTCGCCGAAACCGCTCGCGCTCAAGAAGTGGAGCAATCCGCCGACAAAGAAACCAAGCCGAAAACCGCTTCAAGCGAACCGGAAATTGGCGAAGATTTGAAATATCTCGAATTCGGCGACCGCGTAAAATTGCGCGACGGCGAGGAAGCGGCATTTCATAAATTTGTCGGGAAAGATAAAGCGGAAGTAATTGCGGACGGCGCGTATGTTACCGTTCCCGTAAAATCATTGAAAATCGACGAAAGCGATGCCACAGCGCTCAAATCGGTTGCTGGTTTTGCCGATGCAATCCTCCTCAAAAACCTGTATAATAAGGATGGAGAATTTGATTATGAACAAGTTAAAACGCTCGCCGGAAGAATTGGAAGCGGAGAGCTTAAAATTACACGACTTGCGCCAAGAGAGGAGCAAGGTCGCAATTCAGGCGGTCGAAGAAATGTCGAAGCATCCATTATCGCTGGAGCAGAAGCGCGAACAAGTCAGACGGCATCACAAAGAGGCAGACAGACTCGAAAAGAGAAACTCGCGCACAACAGGCAAGTAGAAACCCATCTAGAAAAATATGCCAGACACGAAGGCATCTGGTTTGACTACGACGAATTCACCAAAACATATCAATTTTTTGCTGAGGGACAGGAAGCCCAAGTTTTTGAAGATACAAATAAGGAATTCGTTCTCAAAGCGGTAAATTATGCTTTCGGCAGTTACGGAATATCTCTGCTGGATTTTATAGACAATCGAATTTCTCTTTATAATTATCTTTTTCCTGAAACAAAATATGAATTAGTCGGCTTCACGCGAGACGGCGACGGGCGTTTCCGTTTTATCTTACGGCAGCCGTTTATCGTTGGCGATATTCCGCATCCGAGCAAGCGGCGGGCATATATGAGGCGTGTTTTGGGTGCAAAAGCGGAAGCGCTAACGCCCGAACAATACATCAACTCCGATTACCATATTTGGGATTTACATCTCAAAAATTTATTGCAAGACAAAGACGGAAATGTTTTTGTTATTGATTCGCTGCTTGAACTAAATACGCCTGACCGCCATTTGGGCGGCGTAAGAGAATACGAAGAATTTGGTATCAAGCGAGACGAAAGCGATGCCGCGCTCAAATCGGTTGCCTCGAACGAGTCGCGCCCACCATTTGATGGAGCGAAAGAATTAGAAATTACAAAGATTAAAGGCGATGAAATTACAAATGGTAAAATCTCTCCCGCACAAGTTATTGAGTTCTACAAATCCCCAAATGTAAGAAGAGTTGTCGTTAATAAGGACACTAACCAGACAATACGAATTTTCGACAGGGCAATTAGAGCTTCTCTTAAAAATCACAAACCATTAACCCGAAAGGCATTTGCTGTATTACCGGAGTTGCTTGAGCGTGCCGCTTGGATAGGTTTTAAGAAAATCCAACCGAGCAAAGTTGGAAAAGAACACTTGGAAGGTTATGACGACTTTGTTGCTCCGATTGAAATTGACGGAAAACTGTGTGTAGCCAAAATTAAGGTTGATTCGCCAATAGTGAAGAAAAATCCGTTAAGAGAAAAAGGCTATTATTATCATACAGTAGTAGAAATAGAAGTAGCCGAATCACCTACTTCACAGGCAGAAGTCTCAAAAGACCGCCAATCCTTGCGAGGCAAATCAGCTACTGTTATTAGGTTAGACCAACTTCTACCTAATTTCAAGCCAGAAGAGGACAACGACTTACTCAAACAAGTCGCCTCTGGCGGCGGCGGAGAATTTGACACGCCTAAGTTTCAACGTGAAGCTGATGCTATTCCAATCATTAGAAACGAGAAAGGAAAGCCGGTCTCGCCAAACGGAAAGGAATCTAAATTGTCTGAAAGATTGTGGCAGATTGTCCGACATCCTAATTTCAAAAGGTGGTTCGGTGATTGGGAACTTGCGGCGAAATATAATCTAATTCAGGCTTTCAAGACCATCAAAATTACTCGAAAGGCTATAAGTAAAGATGCCGCTAAAGCGCTTTATAAAAACTTGCCCAAAGCGGTAAATAAATACGACCGCCGCCAAATTAAATTTGTTGCCGCCGCCTTTGATAAAATCTCAGGTCATAAAGAGCGGTTTTTGCTGTTGCGACTTGCGCCGCAATTAAATTCAATCACAGAAGAAGCGATACCCATTTCTTTTGAATCCGAGCGAGAACCGGATAAGAGTAACAACATCGTCGGATTCCATAATTATCTTGCAAAGGTAAATTTGGACGGCAAGGACTATTATTTAAGAATTACCGCACAGGAATTAAAAACAGGTCAAAAGAAAATTCCCCGTTCTGACGAACTACATTCAGCTTTTATATCCGACGTGGAAATAGTTGAAGCCGGAATCGAATCCGTCTCCTCTGCCATTATTGCGGCAGCGACAGAAACCCAAACCGGCTTCGATAAAATTCTAGCAAACTTTCTAAGAGATGCCAAGAGTGCGAACGAAAAAGTCTCAAAAGTCGTGATTTTCATCTTTATACCAAAACTTAAACTTCGTTCCTATTTGTTCGAGTTTTGGAGACCAATCGTTCGGAACTTCGATGATTTGAAATTTCGGCAACATTTATTCGATTAATTCTAACTCCAAAACTTGCCTGATGAATATATCAAGCCGTTTGGATGATTGGCGCGATGAAACGGCGGATTTGGCTTTGCGATAAACTCTTGCGCTTTTTTGTCTTCCTCGTAAAGATTAAAGCCGTTGCGCCGCAAACTCGTTTCGGCTTCGGCTTTTGATGAAAAAGTCATTTGGTCGAAAATGCCGGAAGTGTCGCCGAAGAAATAAACGATTGCCGCGCCATCGGCGGTTTCGTCAATCAAAGCCCAATTTTGTTGAAGAAAATCTACAACCTTAAACCAATAATCACGGGACGTAATTTTTATTTCTTCATCGTGCATACTGATTGCAGTGTCAACAGTTAAACAATAGAAGTTGTAACAATTGTGCGTTTTATCTTGGGCGAATTACTGCTAAGTCGTTTTACAATTTCGGACAATTCTTTGAATTTTGGCAAATCGGCGCGAAGCGTCCAAATAAGTGATTCAATTGAAGATTCATCCTGAGATTCAACAGCTAAGTCTGCACATTTGGAAATCCAAGCGTTTCTGACCTCATTATTATCCGGCAAATACCTTACAACGTAGAATAAAATCCAATCGGTAAAACGAATGTTGTCATTTATTTTTGGCAGCCATTCGGTAAGAATTTCTGTTTGCAAAAAGGGGAAACGCAAATCATAAAAAGCCAATCGCAAACATTCGCCCCAATTTTGAAGTTGTGTAAATTCTTCGATGTCCAATTCTGATAAGATTTCAACTAATTTTGAACCGTCATTTTGAGAAATTTCTGCGAGCGAATTACGAAAATCCATTGCGCCGCAAGTTGTGCAGTAAATTTGCACGCACCAATTCAGGTCGGCAGATTTTTGAACGAGTTGAGCAAATTGATTTTCCATAGTTTTTACAACTCGCCGCGAAAGGCGCGATGGAGCAGGGTTTGAAAAAGATGCTCGGCTTGGCGCGTGGCTTCACGCTGCTGGCGGCGGACGCGCTCAAACTTTCGGACGATTTCGGCGAATTTTTCTTGTAACGGAAGCGGTGGCAACAAAATATTTATTCCTTTGATGTCATCAAAATTCAATCCAGATTTCACGCCTTCACGGTCAAGCATCTTAATTTGTTTTTGACCGCTTTTCGATGTGATGAAATGAGAAACAAATGTTGGATTGATTTCTTTGACTCGAAGTAAGGCAATGTGTTGATTTATGTAAGCTGTTGGCAAATTTTTCGGAATCACTGCGCTTCTTCCTAATGCGGCTGTGATGGTCAATAAAACATCGCCTTCTTTGACTTTTGTTCTTCTCGCTTCGGCTGTGTTAGGTGATTGAACAAAGGCGATGTCATTAAGTAAAAGTTCGCCTTTATTGACATTTTGAATCCGCAAGAACAAATCACCTTTGGCTGTGTAATGTTCCGCCCAACCTCTTGAACCGCTTGTCATAAAAGAAAGTTTTTGACCTAATTCGCCAATTTCAAAACCTTTTTCATTCTTGAAAATGTCGCCGAACATTTTGATAAAAACGGACTGGAGAAAAGAATCCGAAAGAGTTTGGATAAAACGGCGTTGGCGGCGCAGACGGTCAGCCTTGTCTAAAATCGCGGCAATTCGCTTTTGTTCGTCAGGTTTTGGAAGCGGAACTTCGATGTTCTCAACATCTTCACGATTGACTGCTTCAAAGGTTGAACCTTTGCCAATTTGTGCGAGTTGCGGCTCGTAGAAGTTTAGAAAGTGATAAAGATATTTCTGTTCAATCTCTGATTTTGCGCGAATGGCAGCTAGTCCGCGCCCGATGCAAGATTTTGTTTTGCAAATGTTGATTGAGCCAACAGGCGCACGAACGGAAAGCAATATGTCATTAGCTTCGGCGATTTTATTCGGTGAAGTGCAAAAGACTCTAACTTTTGGATACACATCTCCAAAATCAGTTTTTCCTTGAAAAAACGGAAGTCCGTCGCCGACTTTATTGTATGATTCAGACAACGGGCTTTGCCCCATATTTATCTTTGCAACTTTTACAAGTGAAACTTTCTCCATTTTGTTATGCGTTTCTTGCTTCCGAATGAGATGAGCCGATAGATTGCAATAAATCCTTTGTTTCTTCTTTCGTTATATCTTCCAAAGTCATCAATCTTTCGAGCGTAACATTCGGCTCTTCGTAAAATGTTTCGTCCGCTTCGATTTGGCGGTAACGACTGGCGGAAAGGTCGTATTTGTGCGCTTGAACATCTTCTTTTGTTACCCAAAATTGATTGCCGAGCTGGTCAATCTCTTTTTGAATCGGTGCGATTTTTTCCGCTAATTCAGCCAAAATCTGCTCTTCGGTTTCAAGCGCGATTCGCGCCGTTTCGTCGTCCGCCGGAGCAATCACGCTTTCAAACATTAAACGGTTGATGTCGCGCTGCAAATTTAATCTTTCGGCTTTCATCGGCGTAGCCGCCGTTTTTAATTCGGCAAGCCGTCGGGCGCGAATTTGATAAAACTCTTCATTTTTACGATTGCGCCAGCATTCCAAAATATCGGGAATGTCGTTGTCGGCTTGTTTCTGGCGTTTGTCGTCGAGCGAAAAGCCGTCGTTTGCCATATCGTAAAACCAGATTTTATCGGTCGTGCCGCCTTTGGTAAAAATCAAAACAGCGGTCGAAACTCCGGCGTAAGGTTTGAAAACTCCGCTCGGCATCGAGACGACGGCTTCGAGCCGGTTTTCGTCAATCAACTTTTTACGAACCGCAACGTGCGCGTTTGATGAACCGAACAAAACGCCGTCCGGCACAATCACGCCGCAGCGTCCGCCCATTTCCAAAATCCGCAGAAAAAGATGCTGAAAAAGAAGCTCAGTTTTTTTGACGTTAGCAGGCAAATCTTCGCCGATTGAAGACGCATCAATCGAACCTTTGAACGGCGGATTTGCCAAGACGACATCATACCGGCGTTCTTCCGTATAAGTTTTTGAAAGCGTATCGTTATAGAAAAATCGCGGGTGTTTGATGCCATGAAGCATCAAGTTCATCGAACCGATACGAAGCATCGTCATTCCCGAATCGCTGTCAAATCCGGTCAAGGCTTCCGTTTGTAAAAACTTTTCGCTTCGTTCATCAAGCAAATCACCGGCGAGATTATGCGGCATTCCTTCTTCGTCGTAAGTCAGGATTTCCTTGCTCGTATTCTTTTCGAGAATGTATTGATAAGCATTAACCAGAAAGCCGCACGTTCCCGCCGCCGGGTCGCAGATTCTTTCATTTACCTTCGGTTCAATCATCTGCACCATCATCCGAATAATATGGCGCGGCGTGCGAAACTGCCCGTTGCGTCCAGCCATATTCAGATAGCCCAAAAGATGTTCGTAGAGGTCGCCCTGTATATCTTGGTTTTTCGCGGAAATCTGCATCTCATCAATCGCTTTGCAGACTTCGATAAGCAAATTCGCCTTGTTGATTTTGAACTCGGCGTTTTCCATCTGAATCGCAAACGAGCTTTCGCCGCTTCCAATCAATTTCAGAGCAGGGAAAACTTTTTCTTTAACGTGCTTCAACGCTTCAGATGCCGGAAGATTTGTCCAATATCCCCAACGCAATTTTTCATCAGCAAAGAGCGGTGTAAGTTCCTGTCCGCGAAGCCGCGCATTTTGCTCGCGCTGTTTTTCTTCATCGTCAACGCGCTTCAAAAAAAGCAGATAAGAAAGCTGTTCAATAGAATCAAGCGGATTCGGCAAACCACCGGAATGAAGTTTGTTCCAGATGGAATTTACCTGTGAACGTAATTTTGAGTCTGTCAGCATATTTTATAATTTAATCAATTTCGTCGTCTTCATTGTCTTCGTCTGCTTGAGAAAATTGTTCTTCATATAAATCTTTAAGTTCTTCCCAAGAAATTGCCGAATCGAAAACATCAAGCGCATTTTCGCAAGATGAAACGTAATCATAAGGCATTGAGTATTCACAATAAACTCCGATTGAAGTATAAGTGCCTAAATCGTGGTCGTGCAACATAATCCCAAGCGTTGCTCCGCTCGGCGGTTCACCGCAAACTAACTTGATGTATTGAATCGCCAATTTTTGACAAAATTCAATCCATTCTTCATCATTCGGCAATTGTCCTGTATTTACACTTCCGATGCTTTCCCACGACATAATTTTTAAGCTGCTAATTTTCGAGTAAATTGCAAAATTTTGGCTTTATCATCTTTTGTGAAAAGTTGGTCAACCTTATTCATTCCAAAATTTCTGACTGCAATGCCGTCGTAAAGGTCAACTTCTTCCAATTTGTTTTTGCGTAAAAACTCGCTCTGCAAAGCCCGCAGAAAATTCAACTGCTCATCATTGTAATTATGCTGCGCGGAAAACTCATCAAACTTGCGAGCGACGATTGTTTCATAATTCGGCAATGATTCAAGTTCAAGCAAATGACGAATAAAACCGAGAAAACTATTAACGCGAAAACCGTAGGCTTTGTGGATGTTGTCTTTTGTCAACTGCACGTCAGCCGCGCTCAAAGTTTGGCGCAGAACTTTTTCAAGTAAAATAAGCTGTTCGTCAAAAACATCTTCGCCGCGTCTGATGGCTAAAACGGTTGGATGATTTTCAACCAGCGAATTTATTTTCTGCTCAACGCGCTCGCGGTATTCTTCGACGTAAATCCGTTCGCCGCCCTCGCTCAAAGTGATGTAACCGCGTGTGGCGATAAAATCAGGCAAATCGAGGGTGATAAAAAGATTCTCCTTGTCCCGCCGATTTTTCATTTCGGGCGCAAGATTGCGAATGACCGCGTTTAATTGTTGCGGATTTGCCTTGCGAATTTGACCGGACATACAAAATTCAGCAGATTCTTTGCAGAAAGGTTTTTCAATTACAAAATCAGGCAAGCGACTCACATCTTCATTGATAGATTCAATCGTGCTTTCGGCAACTTCGTCAGTCAAAATCTGATATTTCAATCGCTCGACCTTGCTGGTAAAAGTTTCGGCTTGAACATCAACATTCGGAACAAAACGTAGAAGCGGCGCGATTTTCATACGAAGAAAATCAAGTTTGTTTTGACTCCAAAATTTCCAGTAAGAATCTTCCCAAACTTGTGATATTTGCGGCAGAATCTTTTTGACTTGAAAAGAATCTTGCGGAATGCGATTGACCATTTCGCGCAAATCGGCAATCGTCGTTTGAAAATTTTCCGAATCTTGTATATTGAGATAAAGCCTTGCGATATTGAGCCGCGTATTAAAAACGGTTACATGAACCGGAACAGTCTGCTTGTTCGTTTCTTCGGCTTTTTTGTTGAAATCGTTTTCCCAAAAATCAATTATCTTAAATTCAGTCTTTACGCCTTCGGGCAAGCGGTCTTTGAACTTGCAGACTTCATTGCTTCGTGTGCCGCGTCCAATCATCTGCTCCAATTTGATGCGTGAGCGAACTGGCTTCATAAAAACCAAATTGACAATTTCGGGAACATCAATGCCTGTGTCAAGCATATCAACCGAAATAGCGATACGCGGCATATCGCGCTTTTTGAATTTAGTAATCAAACCGTCGCCCCAAGAACCGTCGCGCACTCGTTCGGTGTCGGAAGTAATGACGCGCACCAAGTCTTTAAACTGTGGATGAATCTCTTCAAAAGCAATCATCAATCTTTCGGCGTGTGCCTGCGTCATTGCAAAGATAATCGTTTTGCCCGGCAGTTGTCCCGATTCGTCTTTCAAGCAAACATCCCAAATTTCCGCCCACTGCTTGCGGAGTGTGTCTTTATCACTAACCTTTTTTTCAATATCCGTTCCCGTGTAATCAATCTCGTCCGGGTCAATGCCTTGCTCAATCAAAAGATTTTGTTCTTCTTCGGTTAAATCTATGCCTTTAATTCCTTCGCGCTGAAAATTGGTTTGCGCTTTGTAAAGGCTGTAATCAACCAAAACCTTATCCTCAATGGCTTGGCTGTATGGATAACAAAATGTCGGAATGCCATCGGGACAATCGAAAAGTAAAAATGTATCACGGTCAACAAAATCGGCGGGTGTTGCCGTCAAACCAATCATTCGGGCATCGAAATATTGAATAACTTCACCGAGTTTATTAAAAATCGAACGATGCGCTTCATCAAAAATTATCAAATCAAAAAACGCCGGACTGAACTCTTCAAAGCAACGTCCGATGGTGTGAAGTGTTGCAACTTAAAGACGCTTGGTTTTATCTATACTATGCGTGAAAATTCGGTCGTTCGGTTCGTTCGGAAGGTGTTCGCGGAATCCATCATTTAGAGATTGGTCAACTAATGCGTCGCGGTCGGCAAGAAACAAAACTTTTCGGGCTTGATTTGTTTTAAGAAATAGGTCAATCAATCCCATCGAAGTTCGGGTTTTGCCTGTTCCGGTTGCCATTACAAGCAAAGCACGACGTTTTTTATCAACATCAAAGGTTGTAGAAACGCGGCGAATCGCTTCTTGCTGATATAACCGCCCGGAAATGTTCGCATCAATGAGAGTATCGGCAAGCGTAGTTTTGTTTTGCTTGATGAAAAGCATTCGCTCTAAATCTTCTCTCGAAAAGAATCCGGCAACTTCTCGCGGTGTTTCATCTTCTGTATCCCAAAACCATATTTCGATGCCGTTAGCCAGAAAAACAAACGGGCGAAAACTTTGATTTTGTTCGATGTTTTCAGCGTAAATTAACGCTTGTTGTCGGGCTGTGTGCGGGCTTCTGCTTTGTTTCTTGGCTTCAACAACTGAGATTATTTCGCCATTTTCACGATAAAGACTGTAATCGGTTATTCCATCCGTCCAATCTTCATCATCACCACTTGCGGGAACTTCAAAACGAACTTGAGTGCGGTCGAATATATTCCAACCTGCTTTTGCGATTTGACCGTCAATCAGTTGCTTTCTAGTTTGATTTTCATTGAGAGCCATATTTATTGATAGTTAGTAAAGGCGAAATAATTGTATGAAATCTTTGTTTTTTATACAAGACAGAAAAGTTTTGATAAGTTTGTTTCAGTTGTGATATATTGTTGCTTGTTTGAATCTACTTAAAAGGAAAATAATTTTATGGATGAAAAAGATACAAATGAAAATGTAGAGTTGGAAGAAACACAAGCAAGTCTTGATGATGCCTTTTTAGCAGTTGAAATAATCAAGAAGGCGTTGGAATTTAGACCTTTAATCAAGGAAGGCATTCTTGGAGACAAATTTTTGAGTTTGCCTAGAGAAGCGAGGATAAACGAAATGCTGACACGGAGAATTTCGTTTTTCTTTGTTGACGAAGAAAGAAAAGTTCCGAGTCTATTCTTTAGATTTGTTGGGGAATCTTCTCCAATCATTGAGGCTTTCTTTTACCCGATAGAAGCCGTTTTATCTTTTCTCGACGAAGCAAGGCATATTGTAAAAAGCTTTCTTGATAAAACCGAAAAGGAAAAGGAAGATTTGGCTTTTACTCATACGCTTGATATGACGCTTTTACTATTTGATAATTTTTATCGTCGAACAGAAATTACTATGGATTATGTAACGGTCGAAGTTATCGGACAATGGCATCGAAATAAACAACAAGAATGGCTACATTATGAATCTGAGCGGGGTAACAAACTGACATTGCAAAGAGATAGGCGTTTGGATAATTTTTTGAATGCTTATCGTAAGGATATTGGTAATTTCTGGAAATATCAGGGTCAGACGCGGGAGAATTGGCGCAAAATGTTGTTGGCTGAAGAATACGTTGAATTATACAAGCATTGGAGCTGGTTGTTGAAGATGTCCAATGATGAAAGTATAAACTGGCGAGATTATGCAAAAAATGAAAAACATAAAGATACACCGGATGATTTACTTAATAAGTTATTAGATGTTGATAGGTCAACTGATGAAACGACATCTAATAAAATTAGTGAAATAGCAATCGAACACGCAGCGCGTCGGGTCGGGATAATTAAAAAGAGCGGTGTAAGCGAGTATGCCCAAAACAAAAGAAGGGAAGGCATAAAAGTTTCGGATTATTCAAGCCAGCAACTTTTTTACTTTCTCAAAGAAGGAAAAGAAGTAAAACAGAAAGTAGAAGAGAACGAAAAGATGGCTGCTCAAATTGAAACCGAAGATAGCTTTGAGCAGATTAGCCAATCTGCTCTGGAGAAAAAGAGAAAATCACTTGAGCAGAAAATCAAATTCATTCAAGAGAAAGCTGAAAAACAATTAGAGCAGAAAGCCAAATCTGCTCAATCAAAAAATCCATAGAAATAAAATAGAATTTAATACTATTTTTTAATATTTTATCCTGGACTCGTTGAATTTATTTCAGCGAGTTTTTCATTTTTAGGAGCAGATAATTATGGATGAAATTTTAATTGCCAAAGAATTGGCGAAAAAACTGCGGGTTGATACCCAGCGAGTTTATGAGATGTGTCGGACAAAATCTATCCCGTTTATTCTTTTGGGTGAACGACAATATCGATTTTCAAAACAAGCCATCGAAAAATGGTTGGCAGATGGGGGAAATCAAAATGGAGGCGAAAATAATGATTCACATTAAAAGCCGAAAAGAAAAATACCGCATTGCCGATAAAAGAATGAAAGCCACGTCTTGCACACGCGGCTTTCAACTCGATTCAAAGACTTATCTAAAATCTAAGAACTTAACTATTTGGATTATAGAATACAGCCGAAGAAATTGCACATTATTTTTTCGACAATCGAGAGGTGAAGGAAATGGCTGATTTGAAATTGAATGACATTCTTTCACTTCTCAAAAACGTGCGGCAGACAAGCAACGGTTATACAAGCCGTTGCCCGTCGCACGATGACAACAAAAATTCGCTGTCGGTAAATAAAGATGCAGGTGGAAAAGTGCTTTTCTATTGCCACGCGGGATGCTCATTTCAAGACATTATCGCGTCTTTGAATGTTTCGACAAATGGCAATGGAAATCATAGCAAAATCGAAACGATTTACGATTATAGGGATGAAAGCGGCAATCTGCTTTATCAAAACGTTCGGTGCGAAGGGAAAGAATTTCGCTGGCGGCAGTTTGATAAAAACGGGCGCGAAATTTGGAATTTGAGCGGCGTTCGGCGCGTTCCGTATCGTCTGGCGGAATTGGCAAGTTTGCCCGCGCACTATGATTTTGTGTTGGCGGAAGGTGAAAAGGACGCAGACACTCTTAGGGAAAAAGGTTTGATTGCGACGAATCATAAGAATTGGAGAGCGGAATTTAATTATCTGCTCAAAGGCAGAAAGGCGGTTGTCTTCCAAGACCACGACCGCGCCGGAATTACACAAGCCGAGAAAGCGGCGAAGATGATTTTCCGCGATGCCGAAGCCGTCAAAATTGTAGATTGTTTTGCGGGCGAGCCTTTGCCGGATAAGCGCGGTAAGGACGTTTCCGACTATTTGGAAACACACGGTTTTGACGAACTGCTTGAAGTTATTCGTAACTCGCCCGATTGGAAACCTCTTGACAATGAAGAAATCTCATCACAATGCAGCGCGACAAATCTGAAAGTGGTTTGTCTTTCGGATGTCGAGGCGGAAGAAATTGAGTGGTTGTGGAAGCCTTTTATTCCAATCGGCGAATTTACGATTATCGAAGGCATCGAAGGTTTGGGCAAAAGCTGGATTGGCTGCGCTCTGGCGTGCGCCGTCGCCGACGGTAAAAGTTTGCCGTTCAGCAACGGTGAGCCGCTTGAGCCGGGTAATGTGCTGATGCTTTCGGCGGAAGATTCGCTTTCGCACACGGTTAAGCCGCGTCTGCTCTCGATGCGGGCAAATCTTGAACGCATTTTTGCAATTGACGAAGTTTTTTCATTCAGCGATTTCAAAGATTTAATTAGGTTTGAAGCTGTCATCGCTGAATATGAACCGAAACTTGTCGTCATTGACCCATTGTTTTCCTACACGGGCGGGAAGAATCTAAATCAAGAATCCGAAAGCCGACCAATTGCGCGGAAACTGATAGCTATCGCGCAAAAGTTTAATTGCGCGATTGGCGGAGTTCGTCATATCGGCAAATCAAAGGGCAATGGCGATGCCCGTGCAGCCGGACTCGGAAGCGTGGCGTGGCGTGCGTCGGCGCGTTCGGTTCTGCTCGTCGGCAGAGATGAAGAAACGGGCGAAAAGGCAATTTGTCAGACGAAAAACAATCTGGCGGAAGAATCAAAAATCGCCGTCGGCTTTGAAATTGAAAACGGACAATTCTTTTGGAAAGCCGAGCCGAGCCGTTTGACGAAAGAAAAAATGCTGGCGCAACCGAAAGACGATAATACTAAAGCCGAACAAACGGAAGCGGTTGCCTTTCTGCGCGAAGCATTGAGCGATGGTGAAAGACAATCGAAAGATATTGACAAAGAAGCAAAGGAAGCCGGAATAACTAATTATGCTGTGCGAAAGGCGCGGGCGATTCTCAGCGTGGAAAGTTTCAAGAAGGGCGGAAATTTCGGCGGCGAAAAGGTTTGGTTTATGCGTTTGCCGGGTGTTGAAAATGGCGATTCCAATACTGAAGATGCCGATTCTTCAGCTTCTCGACATCTTCAGTCAACTAAAAGCAATAACACGAGTTACAGCAACAGTTTGGCTGAAGATGTCGAAAACGTATTTAATCAACCTCTTCAACAGATTAAATCAACTTCTTCAAATGGTCTTGTGCCGAATATCAGAATGAAAGCGATTTGCAAATGCGGCGCGAATGGCTTCGCGGGTGAAACCTGCGTCAAGTGCGGTGAGATGCTCATTCCGTTTTGAGAAAAAAGATACTACCCACGAAAGAGCAGAGAGTGGAGGCGAAGCAATGAAAACAAAAACTGCAAAAGTGTTACCTAAGACGACCCAAGACATTCAGAACGGCGGATTGTATCTTCAGCGCGTCCGATGCGGCAAAGCTAACTGTAAATGCGCGCGTGGTGAAGTTCATTCGGCTTACTACTTTTTTACACGCCGCAACGGAAAGCTAATCAAGCAATATGTTCGCAAGGCGGAAGTCGAAGCATTCTCCGAAATAGTTAATCAATCGAAGGCACTAAAGGCGCAAAAACGAACATCAGCGAAACAGTCAAACGAACTTCTCAAACGCTTGCGAGTATCGGTGCGGGAATATGAACAAATAACTAAACTGTATAAGGAGATTTACAACAATGAGTAAAACTGAGCGGCGAACAAAGACAAAAGATAAGTCAAAGAAAAATCTTGCCGCTGAACTTAACAAAATACCGACCCGAACCGATTCAACAGAACTTCAAACGTCGGACAAACAAAATTCTGTGCAGTCTGAGGAGGATATAAAATCTGCAAATGATGCATTTTATAATGAATTATTCGATGTTTGGGATGCCAATGAATTTATGCCGCAGGATTTCAAGATAAGGATTCCGGTAGATTCGCTTGAAGCGCGTGTCGGATACAGTTCGCTCTTTCGACAGATGCACCAATCATTCATTCGGACGGTTGCCTTTCTTCAAACACCGGGCGGTGGCTCGTTGTCGGTTGAAGAAGCACGCAGACAAGCCTTTCACGCCTACACCAACAAAGAAGAAGCAAAAAAGCTACTTCAAACAATGATGCGGCTTCCGCTTGAAAGTCTTAATTTTGTGGACTTGATGGAATTACACGATTTTGCGCCGCGAGTTGCCGAAAGATTCTGGGAAAAGGCAAAACGTGAAGGGCGGGCAGAGTTTGAAAGCGGGCATCTGGCGGCGAATATCACGTTTCCGGTCGGTTATATGAAACAGTTGTGGAACATTGCTCGGTATCTCGGAGTGAGAGAGTCTTTCATTGCCGAATGGCAACCGAAAGGCGGAATTGAAATCGCTTTAATAGATATGCTGGCGCAAAGCTATTTTCAATGGCAGTATTGGTTGGAGCAAACCGTTAAGCGTTCGCAAACGCGCCCAAGAGAAGAGCATCCTGACTACAAAGAGTGGCAAAGACTCAGAAAAAAATACAATGAAGAAAGTTGGATGGATGGGTATTGGCTTCCGCCTTATGTGTCGGAGCAGGCGGCGATTGAACACGCCGTTCAGATGGCGGACAGATTTAACAGAATCTTTATGCGGACGCTTCGGCAACTTAGAGATTTGCGGCGTTATTCACCCGTAACAATTAACAATCCGAGCCAAGTCAACATTGCAAACGAAGGTGGTCAGCAAATCAATGTCGCAAAAACGGAAGAAGAAAAGAATGCGAAAAAAATTACTTCCTAGATTTTTCTTTGGGCGGTCTTCCCGGTTTGCGGTCTTTGACAAGTTTGAGGTCGGATTCTTTTATCAAATGGTCTCTGCCATATTGAGTCGAGGGTAAATTACCGGATTCAATTAAAGCACGAACTCGGCGCATACTGATATTTAATTTTTCAGCAACTTCACGAGTTGTAAGTAAATCCTTTTCGCTCATACTGAAATTTATACAGGAAAATAAATTATTCCGCAAGGGCTTATTAAGTTGACTAAACTATTCCGTTGCGGTATAGTTAGAGAGTAGTATTTATTTCAATTTAAGGAGCTAAACACAATGTTTATTTTGAAAGGTATTGACCAACTCAGTAGAGCGATTATAAAGGCGAAAAAGATTCGCCCGCGTGTCGAGTTTGACCGTTTCGGACGTTACAGAGTTTCCGGCTCGAAAGGTTATTACACGGTTGTTTGCCGAAAAGACGAGCGCGGTTATAAAACGGTTGCTTGCACTTGCAAAGGCGCGGAAAAAGGCTTGGTTTGCTATCACGCCGTTTCAGCACTTAGTTTGCACATTGGACTTGCCCGGCAACGCCAAACCACATAAACGGCAAAGGCTTAGGAAAGCGTCCACTTCCCTATGCCGATTTTATCCGAAAGGAATCATTCACTAAACCAACGGACACGCCGATTTTACCACAAAAAAGGCGCGTCTTGTTCAAATGGAGATAATCAAATGGCAAAAACTCGAAAAGCAGGACAATTAACACAACGAAGTAATGACAGTTGGGAAATTCGCATCTTTCTCGGACGTGATGACAAAACGGGCAAACGTCGTTATTACAATGAAACCGTGCAAGGCATGAAAAAAGATGCTCAAAAGGCTTTGAATGAAAATCTTTCCAAAGCGGACAAAGGAAAACTTGTCGAAAAAACCGCTTTGACGGTGAAAGAATTTCTTACCGAATGGCTTCAAACCGTTGCCAAAATGCGCGTCCGTGAAGCAACCTTCGATTCTTACGAATATCATTTGAAGCAATATGTTTATGAAAAAATCGGCAATCGTAAATTATCGGATTTACGGACGTATGAAATTCAAAAGCATTACAACGAAATGAAAACCAAGTATTCAGCGCGGACAATTCGCTACGTGCATTCGATTCTGAAAAATGCACTCGGTAAAGCAATTGAAATGAGATACATTTCAGACAATCCGTGTAGTTTTGTTGAACTTCCAAAAAAGCAGAAGAGGGAAATCAATGTTTTTTCGCCAGATGAAGCGCAAAGATTTTTAGAAGCGGCGAAAACCAATAAACACGGTATCGTTTTTGAGTTCGCTTTACTCACAGGCGCAAGACCGGAGGAATACTTGGCTTTGAAATGGTCAGATGTCGAGTTTGCGCGGGGCACGGTAACTTTTCAGCGAACACTTATTTGGCGAAAGGGCGGCGGTTGGTATTTTGATGAAGAAATGAAAACAACGCTTTCACGGCGCACGATACCTTTGCCTAAAACGCTTTTGATTAAGTTACGCGAACATCGAATCAAACAAGCCGAAAAAATGCTTAAAACAGGCGCGGATTACGTCAGACGCGACCTTGTATTCGCAACCGATGAAGGTCAACCGATTCGATACGGCAATCTCACCAAAAGATATTTTCACGCGATTTTGAAAAGTGCGGGACTCGGACATCACAGGCTTTACAGTTTGCGCCACAGTTGCGCGACATTGCTTTTGGCAAGCGGCGAAAATATGAAAGTGATTCAAGAAAGACTTGGACACGCGGACGTGAATTTGACGCTTTCCACTTACAGTCACGTTTTAGACGGAATGCAAGCGCAGGCATCGGACAAATTTGAAACGATGTTTTATCAGAGCCGAAAGGCAGCTTAAAACGTGATTTTAAAGTTTGGCACACATTTGGCACACAAAAGGGAAAAAGGCATCATTTTTGATGTCTTTGTTTTTTCGTAAGTTATTGATTTTATTGATGAAATTGTGGAGCCACCCGTCGGATTTGAACCGACGACCTTTCGATTACGAATCGAATGCTCTACCAACTGAGCTAGGGTGGCACAATGTGTCTTGCCGAAATTCAAAATATACGTTTCCCTGATGAGAAATGTCAAGCAAATCGGTTTAATTTTGTTTAAGCAGCCGATTTTTCCGGCGTTAAACTTTCTACCAAATTTATTGGCAATCCAATATCTTTTTTGTTTTTAGAAGTGAGTGGCAGAAGATTCAGCCAAGACAATTTCGCCGATCTTGTCGCTTACCTTGGTTAAACCTTCAAAGCCGGGAAGAACCTGAAGCCTCTGCGAAACGTTTCGGTCAATCCATTGCAAACCTTCTTCGCCTTTGAATAGCGTGGCAATCGTATAATTTGATTCTTTTTTTGGCTTTGCGCCGCTGCCAACCGGAGTCCAGAAATTTTTGACCATAAAACGGGCAAGTTTTTGGGTGAATGCAGAATTTTTCAGTTCAAGCCGCGCGACGCTCCAATAAAAATGCGTGTGCGCCGATTCTTCGCGGATAATTCCCTGCAAAATTTCGCTTAAAACCGGATGATTGGCAAGCTCAGTCAAACGCCGATAACCTTGCGTCGTAGACATTTCATGAATTGCGCCAAAGGTCATATGTGTCGCCGTAAACCTTTTGCCGACAAGATTTGTCAAAGACGTTATGAGATAGTTATTAATCGTATAAAAGGTCGAAACTGCACGTCTGACCTGATTGTGCCATTTCTCGTCGGTTTCAATTCCGGCTTCGTTCAAAAAACGATTGAGCAGTTCGCCGTGAGTTTGTTCTTCAACGCTCCAACGCTCCATAAATTTGCTGATAATCGGGTCTTTGCCGGTCGGCGTGCGGCGCAATTCTTCGTAATACATATCGGTTAAGGCTTCGACATCGCGCATATAAAATAAAACCGGCACGAACTTTTTATCAAGCGGATACTTTTTGACATCTTCCCAAGCGATATTGTCAATAAACTCTTTTGTCAAAGTCCGCGGCTGTTTTTCATACCAACCAAGAACTTCTTTTTTCGTTTCAAAAGTCATTTTTCCTATTTTCCCTCTAACCTTTTATTCGCTGGGAGTTAGTTTTCAGATTCGACAAATATAACAAACTTTGCCGGGAAGATTAAATTATATTTGACGATTTTGCTAAAACCAGCCCTGCGAAATTAAGTGAATTTACATTTTGATAGACAATGTTTTTAATCTAATATCTACTGCTGATCCAAATCATTTTAATTTTGGGAAAGTCAAGACAAAAATTATGAAATTAGCTCTCGAACGACAAATACAGTTAGCCTTTATTATTGCTTTGTTATTGCTGTTGACGCTTGGCTTTTTTGCTTATCGAAGTGCAAATTCAATGATCGAAGCGTTAAGTTTGGAGAAACATACACAGGAGGTTTTTACTCAATTGAACAATATACTCAGTTTAGCTGTTGATGCCGAAACCGGCGGGCGCGGTTTTGTCATTACCGGAAATGAGGCTTATTTAGAGCCTTTTAACAAAGCTAATCTACAAATCAACCAAAATTTAGCTGTCTTGCGCGGGCTTGTCGCAGACAATCCAAAGCAATCGGCGGAAATTCCAAGACTTGAAAGTTTAATAGGAGAGAAACTAAGTTTTGTAAAAACCACCATCGAAATTCGTCGAAATCAAGGGCTGGAAGCAGCAGGTAAACGAACGGAAAGCGGTATCGGCAAAAGAATGATGGACGAAATTCGTCTTTCCATCGGCGGAATGAAAGACGAAGAAACACGCATTTTGAAAACCCGCGAAAAAGATTTGAAGAAAAGCGTCAACAACACTTTATTTCTCTTGTTTTTCGGCACTGCCGCCGGAATTATTTCCTTAGGATTGGCAAATTTTGCAGTTTATCGGGCGGTTGGACAACGCCGTCAAGCTGAAGAGAAAATACGCGATGCGAACAAGAATTTAGAAAAACGGATTGAAGAAAGAACACACGAACTTTCGGAGAAAAACGATGAATTAAAAGAGCAAATCAAACAGCGCGAACAATCCGAACATCGCCGCCGCATCGCGCTCGAAGCCGGAAATTTGGGAACTTGGATTCTGGACCCGAAGACCGATAAGGCGGAAATTGATGACCAAAGTTTATTACTGTTTGGACTTTCCGCCGAAGAATTTGACGGCACGCGGGCGAAAGCGTTCAGCCGCATTCACGAGGAAGATTTGCCCGCCGCACAGAATTTGTTTCAAAAAACATTAAAAGACCGTATAAACTTTAATGCCGAATTTCGCGTTTTGACAGTGGACGGCGCGATTCGCTGGAATCACTGCACAGGACAGCCGCTGCTCGATGAAAATGGCGAAGTTATTCAAATTATTGGCAATTGCCGCGACATCACGCCGCATAAGGAAACAGAACAGGAACGCGAAAGACTACTCAAAAACGAGCAAGCCGCCCGCAAAGACGCGGAAATTGCCAATCGTCTGCGCGATGAATTTCTAGCGACTGTTTCGCACGAACTACGCGCACCTCTGAATTCGATTTTAGGTTGGGGACGGCTTTTAGAAAAGGGAAATCTCGACGAGGCGACGACGAGAAAAGCAATCAACACAATCGTCCGCAACGCCGAATCGCAAAACCGTCTGATTGAAGATTTGCTCGACGTTTCACGGATTATTTCCGGCAAACTGCGGCTCGAAGTCATTACAATTAAACCGATTAATATAGTTGAATCAGCACTCGAAACCGTTCGACCGGCGGCGGAAGCCAAAGGAATTACGCTTGAAGTAAAAGAAGACGCGGATGTTAGCCACATTTCCGGCGACCCGAATCGCTTACAACAAGTCGTCTGGAATCTGCTTTCAAACGCCATCAAATTTACGCCGAATGACGGCAAAGTAACGCTGGAAATTGAGCGTTCGGATGATTTTGTTGAAATAAGAGTTAAAGACACCGGCGTTGGCATCAAAGAAGAATTTCTGCCGCACGTTTTTGACCGTTTCCGCCAAGCTGACGCTTCGAGCATCAGGAAATTCGGCGGGCTCGGACTCGGATTGGCGATTGTCCGCTACATTACCGAAATGCACGGCGGCACGGTTGATGCTTTTAGCGAAGGCGAAGGCAAAGGCTCAACCTTTATCGTCAGACTTCCGCTGATAACTTCGCCGCATAAAGATGAGTCTGAAGCGGAACTGGCGAGAAAATCTTCAGTTTTAAACAACTCTCCTGAAATAAGTCTTGACGGACTGCTTATTTTGGTGGTTGACGACGAAGAAGACACGCGCCAGCTTCTTGTGCAATCTTTGGCTTTTCACGGCGCGACCGTCATCAGCGCGAATTCCGCCAAAGAAGCGTTATCGGAAATCGAGGAAAAAAATCCTGATGTATTGGTTTCCGACATCGGAATGCCGGACGAAGACGGTTATTCGTTAATTCGCAAAGTACGTGCTTTGCCCGATAAACAACAGCGAAATATTCCGGCAATTGCGCTGACGGCTTTTACACGCGCTCAAGACCGAATGCGTGCGCTTGCCTCAGGCTTTCAAAATCACGTTTCAAAACCCGTTGAACCTGATGAACTCGCCACCGTTATCGCCAGTTTGACCGGACGTTTGCAGATAAACGAGCCGGATTGAGATAAAAAAATTGCTTGCGGAATAATTGCAAATAAAAAAGATTTTCAATTGGTTGCGGAATTTAGAGAATTTGAATGGGAAGTTATTTGATTTATCTCTTCTCAATCCTCATTTTCATTCCGTATTTCGGGCGCAGCGTCATCAACGGACTCAGACCGATTTTTTGTTCGGGCATTAAATAAAGTTTCCGCTTTCGCAAGAGAGTTGCGATCAGCAAAATTCCTTCCGTCCACGCGAAACTTTCGCCGATACAGCTTCTTACGCCTTTACTGAACGGAAGATAAATAAACTTATTTCCCGCTTCTTTGACGGAAAGTTTTTCCCATCGTTCGGGGATAAATTTGTCCGCGTCTTCCCAAAAACGCCTGTCGCGGTGCGTAATAAACGGACTTAAAAGAACCAACGCGCCTTTCGGAACTTTGTAGCCGCCGAATTCGTGTTCTTTAATCGCCAGCCGCCCGATTGCCCAAGCGGGCGGAAAAAGCCGCATTGATTCGGCTAAAACACTTTCCGCGTATTTCAGATTCGGCAAATCTTCCATGCTTGGAATTTTCCCGTTCGGCAAAATGCGGTCAAGTTCTTCGTGTAATTTCGTCAACTTTTCGGGGTTTTGTGACAGCAGATAAAATGTCCAAGTCAAAGCATTGGCGGTTGTTTCGTGTCCGGCGAGAAAAAGCGTCAAACATTCGTCGCGCACTTGTTGGTCGCTCATTCCTTCGCCGCCTTCTTCGTCTTGCGCGAAAAGCAGCATCGAAAGCAAATCGCCTTTATCTTCGCCAAGATTTCGGCGTTCGTTAATAATGCCGTAAATCACTTTATCCAGAGTTTCTTTGGCGCGATTAAAGCGTCTGGCGTGCGGAATCGGCAATTTTTCGAGCAATTCGGAAAACGGCAAAAGCAGATAATTAAACATTTCAATTATCGCCGTCAACGCCGCGCCGACTTCATCGGCTTCGTCGTCAACATTTGCGCTGAACAGAGTTTTGCCAACAATTTGCAGAGTCAGCCGCATCATTTCCTTGTCAATGTCGCGCACTTCGCCGTCTTGCCATTCGTCCGCCATTTTCGCGGCGTATTCGGTCATCACTCCGGCGTAAGTTATGATTTTTTCACGATGAAACGCCGGCTGAATCATCCGGCGTTGGCGCAGATGAGTTTCGCCTTCGCTCGTCAGCAAACCTTCGCCGAGCAGTTTTTTTGACCGCTGCAAAGCGCGACCTTTGATAAATTTGGCGTTACTCGTTCCCAATAAATCGCGGATTAAATCGGGATGATTGAGAAAATACGCGGGCTTGCCGCCCAATTTTACAAATGTTACGTCGCCGAGTTTGGCAAGATTGGCAAGAAAACCTGTCGGGTCGCGGCGAAATTTTAGAAAATGTCCGCCGAAAATTCCGGCTTTAACCGACGGCGGCTGGAATTTTTTTGTCATAAACGCTTACCTCTTTCAATTTATAATCCAAAAAAATATAAGAACACTAAATCAAAAACATTCACTTTTTTAGAAGTTACGCAGTTGAAATAAAGTTGATTTCCGTCGGGTAAGAATTTACTGGAAAATAGTGAATAGTTGATAGTCAACAGCAAATAGTTCCGCGAGCTAACCTGTTCACTATTGACTATTTTTCAGTTAAAAATTCTTAAAAACTTTAGTTTTTTAATCCAACTGCATAAGTCCTATTGTTCACAAATTTTATTTTGCCGCACTGATAATAAACTCTTTTTAATTTTCCAGTAAATCTATTGCTACACTAATCAAACCACGCGAATAGCGATGATAGCGTCCGGTCTTTAGTTCCCGCCAAATCAGAACAATTCTCTTTAACTTTTCTGACGAAATATTTTTTCTCGCTTCATAATGCTGAATTTTTTGATATCTTGTCAGCATGGAAATCTTTATCAGTTGAGTAATCGAAAGTTTCTTTTCCTTTCTCTCCAATTGCGGATATTTTTGAATGATTTCTGCCAGTTTCGCTAATCTCTCTAAATCTTTTATTTGAAAACAAATTGATTCTTCGTATTTCTCCTGTCTTGTTTGCTGCTTTAATTTCCGTTTAAATTGTAAATTGATGCCGAGTTGTTGGTTGCTGTGCTGACGATATTTGATTAACGGCTGTTTGATAACAGCGACATCGGCATTTGCTGCGATTACCAAGGCAATCCAGGCATCGTGAATAGTGAACGGAATATCTGTCGGAATCGGCGAAAAAAGTTCTCGAAACCATGCGCGAAAAGCCATCGTTGCTCCGGTTACGACGTTTCTGTCAATTAAAACTTCGAGCATTTTTTGCTTTTTTGCCTTTCGCTGTTCTTTAATCGTAAAAGAAAAGTTCCAAAGATTGTATCCAAGCGGTTCGAGGTTTTCTCCAACGAGTGCGGCATCGGAAAACACCAGTCCGATTTTGTCGGACTTTTCAAATTCGGCGGCAATTTTTTCTAATTTTTCCGGCAGCCAAATGTCGTCCTGATCTGATAGAAAAATTAAGTCACCCGTGCAACGTAAAATTGTCTGCTCAAAATTTTTGGTCGAACCCGAGTTTTTTTCGTTGATTTTTAAACGGACGGGAAATGGAGCAGCTTTGGCAAAATCTTCAATGATTTTTACGGTTTTATCATTTGAACAATCATCGCCGATAACGAGTTCATCAGGCAATCGCGTTTGTCTAATGAAACTTTCAAGTTGTTCAGATAAAAAACTTTCACCGTTATAAGTGCAGAGCGCAATTGAAACTTTACTTATTTCTACTGAATTCATTTGTGCCTTTTTTCACCCAACTACCGAAACCTTCATCTTTTAATATCCGATAAATACGCATTGTTCTCGAATTTTGCACAATTTGTTCGTAAGTTTGCAGAGATTTAATGTAATTTTGCTGGGCGTGAAATGTCTGCACGGCATCAATCCGTGAACCGAATTGATAAAAAAATGCTCGAAGCAGTTTCGTTTCGGTTTCGTCGGTTTCAAACAAGAATCTCAATTCATTTGGAATTTTCGTTCCAACCGCTAAAACGCCTAAACCGTGTCCATGCAGAAATTCAAAATGTGGATATTTTTCTTTTAATTCAGCCCAGAATCTCCACACGCCGAAATCGCGTTCACGAACATTTGTATCGTGAAAAAGAACGATTCCGCGTTCCGACATTTTCGGCAGCCACGTTTGAAAATCGTGTTTGACGGCTTCATAAGTGTGAAATCCGTCAATATGCAGCAAATCAATCGAATTTTCCGCAAAATGCTTTAAGGCTTCATCAAAGGTTGACTGCACAAGGCGCGAAAAATCAGCATAAAGCGGATTATGATGCGCCTGCAATTTCGTCAAGACATTTTCTTCCAATAATCCGGCGTGCGCGTCGCCTTGCCAAGTGTCAACCGCATAACATTTTGTTTCCGTTTTCAAAGATTTAACCGCTTGGCAAAAAGCGCAGTATGAAACTCCGCGATACGCGCCGAGTTCGACCAAAACGCGCGGACGCAGCGCGGCAACCAAAAACATCGCAAACGGAATATGTTCCGCCCACGCCGTTTCTTCCAGCCATAGCGGAAACTCAAGGCAAATCGGATATTCTAAAGGATTGAAAAGTTTCTCAGACATACTTGTTGGTTTTAGATTTGCGATTTAATTTGTCCTTAGTTCTTCGTCCATAGTCTGTTGTAATTTCTTAATAAAATAAACAACGAACTTTTTCAATCGCAAATCGCAAATCTAAAATCGCAAATCTCTTGTTTCCCAATCAACCAGCGGACGAATCAATCCGTCCATTTTTCCGGCATAGTCGCCGCGTGCCGTGTCGCCGCTCATCGAATCGGCAATATCAAAACTGACAACTTCCGAAGCATTAAAATGCACATTCATTTTGGGCAAATAAGTAACAACCGCGACATTGACGAAAAAACTGCCTTCCGCCATCAGATTTCCCGGAATCCAAGCCGTGCTGACATATCTGCCTTTATCTTTTTCGCGCCGTTTCCATTCGCCCGACACATCTTGAATCGTAAAAAGATGAACGCGCTCTTGATTATAAACCTGAAAATTCGGCAAGAGGATTTTCCCCGATTGCAAAACTTCGTAAGTTGCTTCGATTCCAATTTTGCGCCGAATATCGTGCGAACCGCAAGTTTCGCCGCTTTCATTGATAATTCTGACTTTTTCCAAACGGACAAATTCGCTTGCTGGGGGATTTTTGCCGATTTCAAAAACTTGCTCCGCCGTCATTCCCCAACTCGCCGAAAGATATTCGCGCACCACGTCGGTTGCCAAGCCTTCGCCCACAATTTTTCCGTCGCTTAAAGCAATCGCCCGATTGCAGATGCGCGTAATCGCCGACATATCATGCGAAACAAACAAAATTGTGCGTCCCGATTGGCTGACATCGCGCATTTTATTCAGACATTTTTTCTGAAAAGCGACATCGCCGACGGCTAAAACTTCGTCCACGATTAAAATTTCCGGTTCGAGATGCGCGGCAATTGAAAAAGCAAGCCGCATATACATTCCCGAAGAATAATGCTTGACAGGCGTGTCGAGAAATTTTTCAATTTCGGCAAAAGCAACGATTTCATCGAATCTTTTTTCGATTTCGACGCGGTTCATTCCCAAAATTGCACCGTTTAAAAAAATGTTCTCGCGTCCTGAAAGCTCGTTGTGAAAACCCGTGCCGACTTCCAAAAGAGAGCCAACGCGCCCGTGAAGTTCTGCCGTTCCTGACGTCGGTTTGGTGATGCGCGAAAGAATTTTCAAAAGCGTGGATTTTCCCGCGCCATTGTTGCCGATGATGCCGAGCGTTTCTCCGTCGCCGACTTCAAAACTAACGTCCTGCAAAGCGAGTAATTTATCTTTTTCGCTTCTCGAATAAGGTTTGCGGACAAAACTAACCAACGCATCGCGCAGTGAGTTGTGCTTTGTGCTGCCGAGATAATAAACCTTTGATAAATTTTCGACTTTTATAACTTTCATTTATTTATCTTAGCCACAGAGAACACAGAGAATTTAGGGATAAACCTTTATTATTAAATATTTCTCAAAAACTCTCTGTGTTCTCTGTGGCAAAACTTAAATCAAATCCGCAAAATCATCTTCCATTCGTTTGAAAACGAAAAACGAAAAGACAGCCAGAGCAAATGTCAGAACAACCGAAATGCCAATCGCCAACCAATCAAAACTTCCGCCAAACATTGAGGCGCGAA
>MWVY01000053.1_pt1 | contig 26218 bp, 20 predicted proteins | sample 1047251 | NCBI WGS metagenome assembly MWVY01 (sample SAMN06349983, study PRJNA376086) | soil metagenome | isolation source: MS7-5 sample Antarctic (ecotone) soil | place: Antarctica | collected 2015-01-13
TGCAGTTTATTCTTACTGCGATCAGCACTGGCGTTAGCCTTCAGCTTAGTACTGTCAATAATTAGCATACCTGCTTTGCACATTCCTAATTCCTTGCATAGTTGGATAATATGCATAAACGCGTTGTGCACAAAATCAATGTTATCCTTTCTAAAATCATTGATTGTTCTGAAGTCAGGTTTGTACATAGAGCTTAGATACATGAAGGCTGTATCACTTTCACATGCTGATGCAATTTTTCTTCCTGAACGAATGCCAATGCTGTATCCATAAAATAAAAGTTTCAGCAATAAATGTGGATGATAACTCTTTTGTCCCAGGTGACTGTATTTTGCTTCTATCTCTTTGACATCAATAGTTTCAACAACTTCACTTATTATTCTTGACAAATGACCGGGGGGAATAAAATCTTCAATACTAGGTGGCAATAGAAATAGCTGATCGTTATTTACAGGCTTAAATTTTTGCATACCCCATAAACAAAGATCACTGCTCTTTATTGCTTCTAATTATCAACAATTGTGGAATTCTCGGTCAGCCTCAGGACACCAAAGGCGGCAGGTTGCCCCGGGTGGTGTCCCCACCGCTCATATTAAATAATGAGTGCTTCACTTTTCGATAAAACACATTTAAATGAGCTATCGCAAAGCCCTCTCTATAAGAATGTGAAAGAACAAAAATGCAAACAATTAAAAATGGACTTAATTTAACGGGACACTTAATGAAGTTTTATAATGAACCTGTTGCGGCTTTTATATACCATTTTGATTTTTGTACCTGCATTTTCATGCGACCACAATTCTGAAAAAAACAATCAACTTCTTTTCTGGTGCTCCAATAATCCGAGGGAGATTGAAATGTCTGCAAAACTAACCCAACAATGGAACCTTCAATATCGCTCCAATCCCATTCACGTTCAACCAATACCCGAGGGACAATCCAGCGAAGAGGTAATTCTGGCTGCAGTGGTAGGAAGAACTACTCCTGATATTTATGCCAACATGTGGCAGGGCAATGTGGAGATGTATGCACGTGCCGGTGTGCTGATTCCATTAGACACGCTCAAAGGCTTTCTTGAATTTATTAAGGAACGATGCGACAGTGCTGTTATAAAAGAAATCACTTCTGCCGACGGACATATTTACCAGGTACCCTGGAAGGTAAATCCAATAATGACTATCTACAACAAAACATTATTTGCAGCCAACAATATTCAAGATGTTCCAAAAACGTACGATGCTTACCTCAAAGCTGCCGAAATCTTTAAAGTGAATGGCCAAAAGAAAGGGCAACAGCAATATTTTGGATACACAGAAGTAAAGGCTATCTGGTACCAGCGGCTTTTTAATTTTTATCCTTTATATCTGGCTGCTTCTAACGGGGCACCTCTAATTATAAACAACAAGGCTGCATTCAACAATAAATATGCAATTGCAGTGTTTCGTTTCTTGCAGACTCTTTACAAAAACCAGTATTTTTCAAAAGAATCTGCTGCCGCTTCTACCGATCCTTTTGTTGCGCAAACCATTGCTACAAAATGGACTGGTCCATGGGAAATTCCATACCTGAATCAGATTCCAAATAGAAATTTTGAATACGATTATTATGTGCCTCCTGTTCCGGATGATCATACCGGGCCGGTATATACCTATGCCGATCCAAAAAATATTGTAATGTTCAATTCGTGCAAACAACCGCAGGTAGCGTGGGAATTTATTAAAACCCTGGTTGATAAAAACGGAGACCTTCAATTATTGCAGGTTACAGGGCAACTGCCAAGAAGAAAAAACCTGGAGGCCGATCCGTTCTACAATATGTTTTTTACCAATAACCCAATGTTGCTGCCGTTTGCAAAACAGATTCCTTTTATTAAAGGTATTGACAACAGTGAAGTGATTGTTGAAGTGCTGGATATTATTTCTCAGGAATATGAAGCATGTGTGGTGTATGGAAAAAAAATGCCTGAGAAAGCTATTGAAGATGCGGAAAAAGCAGTAAATATTCTTTTGAATAGCATTTCTAAATAAAACAGATTCAATTTGTGAATTAAAATATTACCAGGAGAGTCTGAACTTCAACTTAGATAAACCATGTCAATGACTGCATTTCCAAGGTCATCATTTATAAAAAGCAAAAATATTTTGCCGTATTTGCTGGTGTCGCCATACATATTCTTTGTGATCGTATTTGTTTTATTTCCTGTATTTTTTTGTTTCTTTCTCACTTTTCATAAATGGAACATTATTGCCCCCATGCAATATATAGGGGTGGAGAATTATTCACGGCTTGTACAGGATCACCTATTCTGGAAGTCCATTGGAAATACTTTAAAATTTCTGCTTTTGCATATTCCACTGCAGTTAATAATTTCATTACTTCTTGCAGAATTGCTTAATCAAAAACTAAGAGCTATTTCATTTTTCCGGGGATCGTTTTTTATGCCGGTGATAGTTTCGGGTGTGGTGGTAACTATACTGTGGCAACAGTTGCTGGGATATGATTCAGGCATAATTAATCGAATGCTCATTTCACTCGGCATGCAAAAAGTTGGGTGGCTTGTGAATCCGGATATTGCCATTTATTCAATAGCTGTGATGGCTACATGGAAAAATGTTGGTTTGTATGTTATTCTTTTTCTTGTGGGCCTGCAAACTGTACCTACACAATATTATGAGGCTGCAAAGCTTGAAGGGGCCAACAGCTGGCAGCGATTTTATCATATTACATTACCTATGATCAATCCAACAATTTTTATGGTAGTGATCCTGTCTACCATAGGTGGGTTCTCTTTATTTATTGAACCTTATATCATGACAGGGGGAGGGCCGTTAAACCAAACCCTGTCCGCTGTGCTGTACATTTATAAACAGGCATTTCACTATTATAATATGGGTTACTCTGCAACATTGGGATTCTTTTATGCTTTGATGATTATGCTGGTAGTTGTACTGCAAAAAAAATTCATTGAAAAAGAAGTTTGAGTAATGAAGAAAAAAAATTCAGCTAAAAAGGTAATTACTTATTTGTTGCTGACGATAGCAGCATTATCTTTTATTTATCCATTTATATGGATGATTGCTGCTGCATTGGCACCCATGCATGAGATAGGCAGCATGACACTTTTTCCTGCACATCCAACAGGGAAGAACTTTCAGATAATGCTTGATAAAATACCTATTGTCCGTTCGCTGATTAATAGTTTGTTAGTTGCATTATTCTGTACAGCTCTGGTTATGATCACAGGTTCTATGGTGGGTTATGCGTTGGCCCGTATGCGATTCAGAGGGAGGCAACTTATTTTCTTTGTGATTATTTTTACCATGTCTCTTCCTTTTCAGGTTACATTAATACCTAATTACATTACCATGGTGCATCTGCGCCTGGTTGATACCTTTTTTGCATTGGTGCTACCGTTTGCAGTAAGTGCATTTGCAATACTTATGTTCCGGCAGGCCTTTCAGGGGTTGCCTCAGGCCTTGATTGATGCTGCACGTTTGGATGGATGCGGGGAAATGCAGATCATTTTCAGAATATTGTGGCCGAACATAAAACCTACTTTAGTAACCGTTGCCATTTTAACTTTTATCGGCTCGTGGAATGAAGTGCTTTGGCCGTTAATTGTTATCCGCAACGAAAAGTTAATGACCATGCCTCAGCTGGTAACACTGTTTGCTGTTGGTGGCCGTTCCGATAATCAACTGGGGGTGAAAATTGCTGCAGCCGTGTTGCTGGCTCTGCCGGTAATGATTGCTTTTCTTTTTTTCCAGAAACACTTTATACAAAGCATGGCAGCTACAGGTATGAAAGATTAAGAAAATGAAAGTAAATGAAAATTAACAAAAGCACTATCCGGTTAACTGCCGATACCAAAGCTGTTATTGCACAATATCAATATGTAAAAGTTAGGACGCAGGCAGATAAGATCATCGAACGCATTAATAAGTTGAATGAAGCAGAAGTAAACAACACACTGAAAAAAGTGTTTATTGATTTTTCAGGCCGGCACAGAGATATTGAAAAAGTGTTTACCGACCATTATAAACAGATAGAATACGAAACAGGCAGCATAGTTTCCAATTTTTCAAATAATAAAAAATTATTGCTTGGTGCTTTTTTTACCCAGGAATACTCATTCCAGGCTGCTGCTTTATTTAACCCTTCTATCGTTCCGCATCCCGATCAAACAGGACTTAGAACAGGTGAGCAACGGTTCATTATGAGTCTGCGGGCTGCCGGCGAAGGGCATATTTCTTCTATTGCTTTTCAATCAGGCGTTATAAGTACCTCGGGCACTATTACACTGGATGCTTCCAGTGGTTATTTTACACCTTTGCAAAAAAATAAAGAAGTATTATTTACAAAAAAATTTGTTTTTAAGTTAAGTTCCTTAATAGGTTCATTTGATGACTCTGTTATTAATGAACTGCCCGATAAATTTACAGTGGATGAAGCCCAGAGCATTTTGAGATCGTCAGAATATGCTAACAGCCATTCTGCACAGCTGATTAAGCAATTGATTGATGTAAATTATGATTTGGGGTCATCTGATCATTTAGCCATAAATGAAAAAATAATTTTTCCTTCAGCCGCAGATGAATGCATGGGCATGGAAGATGTACGGTTTGTACAATTTAAAGATGGAGATAAAAATATTTATTATGGCACCTATACTGCTTATGACGGAAAAAAGATCACATCCAGATTAATAGAAACAACAGATTTCAACAACTTTAAAATCCGTGCATTGTACGGTGCAGCAGTTAATGATAAAGGCATGGCGCTTTTTCCGGAAAAAATTAACGGCAAATACGTAATGATCTCAAGACAGGGAGGACATAATATGAATATTATGTTTTCAGATGATCTGTATGTATGGCAGAACTTTCAATTATTGTCGGAACCAAAATACACATGGGACCTGATGAAAACCGGCAACTGCGGTTCGCCAATCAAAACAGAAAAAGGATGGTTGCTGCTCACACATGGCGTTGGCGCCGTACGTACTTATGTTATCAGCGCAGTTTTGCTGCACCCTGATGACCCGACAAGAATCATTGCAAGATTAAATAAACCTCTGTTACAGGCAGAGGGAGACGAACGTGAGGGCTATGTCCCTAATGTAGTTTATACGTGCGGCATGCTGCTCCATAAAAATTTATTATTGATACCTTATGGATTATCCGACGCTGCAATTGGTTTTGCAACAGTTGAACTAAATGAATTGCTGGAGGAGATGTTACATGAATAAGCCAATAAAAGGCAGTGGTTTTTTTAAATTGTTGCATGTCCTTACTAATTGTGGGCGGTGGAGAGACAGCCCACTACGGCCTGCCACGATTGGTGTCCCCACCGTCCGGCAACAATTTGAAATGTATCCAATAAAAGGCAAAAAAATATATTTACTGTTTTTTGCATTCATTGCAATGACTGTTGCATGCACAGAACCCGGCAATAAAAAATTAGAAGAGAAAACTTTAATTAATTCCACACACCTCAATCATTTATATTTTCCGGTTATATTCAAAACTACCGGCGTAAAAGCAGCCGGCATTTATATTTATGCTGAAGCGCCGGATTACCATCTTACAGGAGACAGCGATGAAGGCTTCACCTGTGTGGATGATGTGTCAAGAGCTTTATTGTTTTATGTACGAAGCAGCGCATTTTTTTCGGATACGGCAGTACAAAACAAGTCTTTAAAGCTTCTCCGGTTTCTTTTGGAAATGCAGTCACCGGAAGGATATTTTTACAATTTTCTTTTTCCCGATGGCTCTATTAATAAAGATCATGTAAACAGCACGGCAACGCCAAACTGGTGGTCATGGCGGGCTTTGCATGCCCTTACAGAAGCATCTCCATTATTAAAGAAAATAGATGCACAAGTATACGAGGAAGTAAATACAGCTATTAATAAACTTGTAACAAAGATTAAAACAGATTTGGTGCATTTACCAAAAGCAACAAAGATTGTTAGTGGAATCCTCGTGCCTCAATGGCTACCCGGTGGCAGTGGAACGGATCAGGCGGCTTTGCTGATAATTTCATTAATACCTTATGCAAAAACTTCAAATGATACTTCTATTATAAAATTTATTCGTAAACTTTCAGATGGCATTGTAATGATGCAGCATGGAGATCAAAAGAATTTACCTTATTCCTGTTTTTTAAGTTGGGAGAATACGTGGCATGCATGGGGTAATGACCAGTCGTTTGCATTGCTGCAGGCAGGTGCTTTTTTGAATGATACAACGTACACAAACAAAGCGCTGGCTGAAATAAATAATTTTTACCCGTGGTTGTTGCAAAAAGGCATGCGCACATCTTTTGAAGTAATCAGAGATGTTGGCCGCATCAGGCTTGTAAATGAAAAAAGATTTGATCAGATTGCTTATGGCATACGGCCAATGGTATTTGCCTCAATTGAAGCTTACAGGCAAACAGGCGAAGAAAAATATGCCGGCATTGCAGCAAAACTTGCTGCCTGGTTTTTTGGAGCTAATGCACCCGGTATAACTATGTATGATTCGGCAACCGGACGTTGCTATGATGGCATAATTTCACAAAATAATATTAACCGCAATTCCGGTGCAGAATCAACAATTGAGGCATTGTTGACAATTCAAGTAATAGAACAGTATCCTGCAATAAAAGCAGCGTTGAAAAAATATTAAAAAAATGGCTGAAGTAAACCTTGAGCATATTTCTAAAATATATTCCGATAATAAAAAGTTATCCGGGAAAAAAGCCATTGATGATATTTCTTTTACAGTGCACGACAAAGAATTTATGGTAATTGTGGGTCCTTCCGGTTGTGGCAAATCAACACTTTTACGAATGATTGCAGGACTTGAAGAAATCAGCGACGGAATATTGAGCATTGATGGAAAAGCAATGAATGATAAATCCCCGCAGGAAAGGGATATAGCCATGGTATTTCAGAATTATGCATTATACCCCCACATGACTGTTTATGATAATATGGCATTTGGACTCAGGTTAAAAAATTTTAGTAAAAAAGAAATCAGGGAACGTGTTATGCAAACGGCAAACTTGCTGGAGATTGAAGAAGAATTATATCGCAAGCCAAAAGCTTTATCTGGCGGACAAAGACAACGTGTAGCAATTGGGAGGGCCATCATTCGCCGGCCTAAAGTTTTTTTGTTTGATGAACCTTTAAGCAACCTCGATGCAAAGCTGCGCAGCCAGATGCGAATTGAATTACAAAGGCTGCACCGGGAATTAAATGCCACCATGATCTATGTAACGCATGACCAGGTGGAAGCGATGACTTTAGGTACCCGGATAGCAGTGTTGAATAAAGGAAAGCTGATGCAACTGGACACGCCATTGCATTTGTACAACTATCCGCAAAATAAATTTGTCGCGGGTTTTATTGGATCACCGTCTATGAACTTTATGAAAGGAGTAATCCAAAAACAGGAACAATATTTTTTTGAAGCTGAAGCAGCAAAATGCAAGATCAGTATCGGGCCTGGTTTACCTCAAGCATTAGAAGGCTATGTTGGTAAGTCAATCTTTGCAGGTATAAGGCCGGAGCATATTACCATTTGCGAAGAGGATGAAGAGTGTCAGCCCGATTGTTACGCTCCTGTATCAGCTTATGAAAACATGGGCAATGAACAATTGGTATATTTTTCATTAGGAGCACTAACACTGATCGTGCGGCGGGCACCGAAGGATACGCTTGAGTTTGAAAGGGAAAAAGGCATCCGGTTCGACCGCTCGAAACTGATTTATATTGATGCATCTACGCAACACAGTATTCCTGCAAATTCTTAGCGCTCATTTTTTCATGTTCACTAAAGAAGGATTATAGAGCTTTGCATGAAACTGTTTCAAAATTCGTACAGGTATTTTTATAATTTTTCTGTCATACGTCATCAACCCGTTCACTTCAATTTCCACATCAGTAGTTTGTGTGTAAATGGCAGCAGATAATCCTCTTTTAATTAGCAGAGGTAACCTGTTAACAAATGTTTCATATCGATTTTGCAACTCTTCTTTATTTTTAAAACTTTGATATCCCCAGTTATCTTTTTGTTGCCATGTATGTCCTTCCACAGGCAAACCTAAACCACCATACTCACCTAATACAAGTATTTGCTTTCTTCCAAAAAGCTCAGGAGCCGGCATAGCAGGAGCGGGATAATTATGCAAATCCATAATATGACCAACTGGGTAAAAATTGCCGCCGCTGGCACTATTTACTAATCGCGAAGGGTCTTTTTGCATCGTCCATTTAGTTATTTCTTCTGTTTTAAACTGGCCCCATGCTTCATTGAAAGGAACCCATACAACAATACTCGGAAAATTATACAATGCATCCATAATTGCTTTCCATTCTGTACGGAATATTGCTTCAGATGTATCGCTTCGTTTTGCATCTTCTGCAATACCTTCTATTCCGGGTCTTGAATCCCATCGTCCTGTACTCATGTCACCGCTTGGCATATCCTGCCACACCAGTAACCCAATGCTATCACAGTAATAATACCAGCGTGCCGGTTCTGTTTTCACATGTTTACGAATCATATTAAAGCCCATCTCCTTTGTCTTTTCAATATCAAACTTTAATGCTTCATCAGTAGGGGCAGTATATAAACCATCCGGCCACCAGCCCTGATCCAACGGTCCATACTGAAAAAGAAATTTATTGTTCAGCAACATGCGCTGAACGCCTGCCGCATCCGGTGACATGGATATTTTTCTCATTCCGAAATAACTCTTCACCTGGTCAATTACTTTACCGTCACGAATAAGAGCAATCTGCAGATCATACAAAAAAGGTTTATCGGGTGACCATAGTTTTGGATTATTAATACTGAGAACAGCATTTGTTTTTACAGGGATTTCTTTTTCTGCGATTTTTTGTTTTCCATCCCATGCAGAAATTCTTATCTTATCTGATTGTTGAACATTTTCCACCCGGGCTGAAACAGTTATTGTTTTTGTATCAATGTCAGGCGTCTGTTTTGTTAATGAAATATATGTTTGGGGAACTGCTTCCAGCCACACAGTTTGCCAGATTCCTGTAACCGGAGTGTACCAAATGCTACGGGGGTTTTTTACCTGCTTACCACGTGGCTGCGGACCATCATCAGACGGATCCCAAACTCTTACTATAATTTCCTGTTGATCTCCTGATTTTAAATGCCGGGTTATATCAAGAGTAAACGGATCATAACCTCCCTGGTGTGATCCTGCTAATTGACCGTTCACAAAAACATCACTCTGCCAATCAACTGCACCGAAATGCAATAACACTTTTTTATTTGCTTTATCTGATGACATTGAAACTGTTCGCCTGTACCATAAAACACTATCTTTCCCAACTGTTTTTCCTACACCTGAAAGTGCAGATTCTACGGCAAAGGGCACCAGGATTTTACCTTGAAAATCCGGAGTTTTATTCATTTTTGGTTGAATAGTATAGTCCCATTGGCCATTTAAATTCCACCAGTTGTTTGACCGCATCATTTGCGGTCTTGGATAGTCCGGATGCGGATTGCTTATATTGACTTTTTCTGCCCAGGGAGTTTTAATTCTGTTATTTGCAGGATTAGCATTCTGTTGTTGTGCAATAAGAGTTATGGTGGTGAATAGGATAGAAATGAATGATAACAAATGCTTCATGTATATATGATTATGCTGAAAGAAATTAATCTGAATTACTAATAATTTTCACATCAGTTATTTTTCTGGGTAACCATACTTGCATTTGGCTTTTACCTCTGTTTGCCCAGGAATAATATGGAATTGCTGTAATCTTCTTATTAATAGTTTGCAGATTTGTTCCATTAGCTGATGGTGATAATACCTGTGCGTCTGCTTTTATGATGACAACACCTCCCAACATCTCTGGCTTATACTCTGTTGTGAAAGTTTTATCATCAGGCAGTAAGATATTGAAAATGTTATCATTATTGTCTATCCCTTCTACACAATATACCAGTGGCCCTCTTTGTAATGAAATTCGGTTTCTGTTTTCTTTCACACTATCAATCGCAGCAACTGTGGCCACTTTCATTGGTATTATAAAATCAACAACATCACCTTTTTTCCACTCTCTATCAATAATTGCATAGCCATTCCTTGTTTTATAAGCAGCCGGTTTTCCATTTACAGAAAGTGTGATATGGTTTTTGGTTGAAGTAGTATAGTAGTAAGTATTTCCAGGAACAGGATTATCCTGTGCCCAACCCGGAATACGAATAGCCAGTTGATACATCAATTTTTTATCCGGATCAACTGAGATTTTTACAGCGCCATCCCACGGATATGCAGTTTCCTGCCTGATGGATAAGTTGTTTCCCTTCAATGGTATTGATGTAGAACTGCCTACGAAAAGATTTATCCAAATAGCCTTATCGGATTGGGCATAAATATAACCGCCTAATGATGCAATAAGCCGTGCAATATTAGAAGGGCAGCAGGCTGTACCGAACCATTCCCTGCGTGCATGAGTTCCATTTGATGCTAATGGATTACCATAAAAAAAACGGTCACCACTCAGGGATAATCCATCCAGCGCTCCATTATACAGGCTTCTTTCCAACACATCAATATATTTACTTTCACCGGTAAGCAAGTTCATGCGTTGGTTCCAGAAAACCATTCCAACAGAAGCACAGGTTTCGCAATAAGCATTTTCATTTGGCAGGTCATAATCCACAGTAAAACCTTCATTGCTGCCCGACGAACCTATACCACCAGTGATGTACATATTCCTGTAAACCACATCTTCCCACACGGTCTTCATTGCGTTCATATAACTGTTATCATTAGTGGCAGCAGCCACATCTGCAGCACCTGTATATAAATACATGGCTCTTACGGCATGGCCGGTAATTTCTTTTTGATCTTTTACAGGAATTTTATCCTGTGCATATTCAGGTTGTTTCCATTGGTCCCATATTACACCTTTACCATTACCCCGGCCGCGTTGCTCAAGAAACCATTTAGACAGATCTAAATATCTCTTCTCCCCTGTTGTTGTGTATAGTTTTACCAATGCCAGCTCAATTTCCTGGTGGCCTGTAACCCAATGGCGGTTTTGCAGCCGGAAGGTTGAATCAATATGATTGGCAAAACGTATGGCAACATCCAATAATTTTCTTTTGCCTGTAGTGTTGTAATAAGCAACTGCTGATTCTATCAGATGGCCTGCATTATAATCTTCATGCTTTTCCATGTCTGTCCACCGCTTGTCCAGACCGGTTAATGTGTAGTAAGTATTCAGATATCCATCGGGCAATTGTGCTAAAGCAATTTTATCAATCCACTCATCCGCTTTCTTTTCAAGTTTCGTGTTCGGATTGTTTTTTAATGAATAGGCAATTGCTTCCAGCGCCTTGTACACATCAGAATCATCATAATAAATTCCTTCATGCTTTTCACCATTTTTTCTTGCCACCTTTTCGAAATTGCGGATACGCGGTGTTTTTACTTCTGTTTGTTCAATGCATACAGGAATAGTAACGGTACTTAGTTTATCCATACGTGGTTTCCAGAAATTATCCAATATGTGTACTTCGGAAAAATTTACTGGCTGTATGTTTTGGAAGGGTTGTTTTGTAATCTCCTCAGAAGACTTTTGTCCTGCCGTTGTTAGCGATACCAGAGTTAGAATGGTAAATAAATTAATTTTTCTCATTAGTAAAGCAGACTCTGATTCGCATTTATCAGTATTAAACTTAAAGAAAAAAACTCATTAGTTAAATAATATAACGATGTAATAAATAGAAACAGGGGAGTAAAACTCCCCTGTGATTACATTCATTCTGTACAGTTTACAGTGCTAACTCTGCCATCCTCCTAAATAAATTATCAAAATGAGCCTCTATTGCCCTGTCTGATGCATTAGTACCTAATAAATAAGCAAATAGAACAAAGTGAGTTGTAGATCAGGTTTGATTGTCCGCCACCTTTTCTAGTTGTAACACCAGAATTAAAAACTAAAGCTTCATCATCTAATGTAACATTGCAAACTTCTCCCAGTGTATTCAAGCCAGCTACAGTTAATGTTCCATCTAAATCAAAAGTAAGAGAAGTGCAATTTGCATCTGTTAAAGTAACATCACCCACGTCTACTCCTTCAACTAATAAATCTCCGGTTGCTACGCCCATCGTTAACTTCAATGTTACCAATAACAAAACTTAATGTAGCAACACAATCACCTATAGTCATAGTTACTGAACCCGGAAGTTGACCATAAACTGGTTTAAATGAACTGCCAAGGGTAAACACCCCAAAAAGAGCAATCGTTAAAGCTAAAATACGTGTTTTCATAATGTGTAAATTTTTTTACGTGATGAATGCTGATATAGGTACAATTCACATGTTAACGGATTGTTAATTATTTCACAGCTGAAAGTGTGGAGAATTCCACATCTCGGTCTTCAAATAAAAAAATATTGCTCAAACTTGAGGTAAGTAGAAAGGTAAAGAATTGGCCAAATTTTAAGCAATGAAGATGAATAATTAACGATCATCATGCTCTAATATCTCATCAGTTGCATCTTCTTTAAAAGATAAAATGATCATCAGTACTCCAAATAAGAGAAATGCAATTCCGCAACCCTTATTAATTGCCTGTGCACCTTCTTCAGAAAAAATAAAACCTTGAATTAATAGCAGTACTGCTACAATAGAAAAGAAGAACCCTATAACAAATCGCAGATCAAATAATTTATCAAGCATAAAAAAAATTTAGAAAAAGATAATATTAAAGAGTAGCGTAACAATTAGAACAGCAACTCCCAGCCATAAAGGATTTTTATACCACACTTTTGCTTTATCAGTTTGTCGTGGAGTTAAACTATACACCAATCCCCGTAATTCATCTTCGGGTTTTTTTGCAGTAAATAAGCTTACCAGCACAGTAACAACAAAACATATAATAAAAGCAATCCCGGCTATATTAAAAGCGTGACTGGTACCGGAATAATATTCATGTATGTTAGCAATCCATCCACCCTTTCCTTCTGCTGTTGTTAATCCATGAGTTATGGCCGCACCTGCAGTGCCGGCAACTAAGCCCCAGAAAGCGCCATTTGCTGTAGTCTTTTTCCAGAACATGCCTAAAAAGAAAGTGGCAAATAGTGGAGCATTCACAAAACTGAAAACGAGTTGTAAAAGATCCATAATGCTGTTAAAGCCTCTTGCGACATAAGCGGTAGCAACAGAAGCTAAAATTCCCACAACTGTTGTTGCTCTACCAACGTTTAAATAATGCCTGTCTGAGGCATTCCGTTTTATATGCGACTGGTAAATATCATAAGTCCACACAGTATTAAAGGCCGTTACATTTCCCGCCATACCAGACATGAAAGATGCAATTAATGCAGTGATACCAATACCTAAAATTCCACTTGGATAAAGCTTTTGAAGAAGTAGCGGTAAAGTCATATTATAATTAGGATCACCATTAGGAGTCTTCGGGAGTTCAAAACCTGTAAACTGGTTTTGCAGAGCCAGCAGAATTATACCTGGCAGAATTACAATAGCCGGCATTAATATTTTAGGAACGGCAGCAATGATTGGTGTACGTTGTGCATCATTTTGATTTCGCGAGATCATAGCTCTTTGCACAACTAAAAAATCAGTACACCAATATCCAAAGGCAAGTACGAACCCTAGTCCAAATACAAGACTAAAGGCATCAACTCCCATAGGATTATTAGCAGCGCTGTCCATCCCTCTCCATAAATGCAATTTTGCATCATCTACATTTTGCACAATGCCTTCCCATCCACCCGCACGTTGTAAACCAATATAAACTAGTGGTGCAATTCCAAGTACTATTAAAAAGAACTGAAGAACTTCATTATATACAGCACTGGTTAATCCGCCGAGAAAAATATATACTAACACAATGCCTGCAGCCAGCCAGATTGATACACTAAAATCCCAGCCAAGAGTAAGTTCCATTAACAATGCAAGGGCATATAAAGAAACTCCTGAAGAAAATACAGTCATTGCTGCAAAGCTCAATGCATTAAATGTCCTGGTTTTTTCATCAAAACGTAATTTTAAATACTCAGGAACACTTCGGGCTTTACTTCCATAATAAAATGGCATCATAAAAACACCTAAAAAAACCATTGCTAATGCAGCGCCGAGCCAGTAATAATGTGCTGTATATAAGCCATACTTGGCACCACTTGCTGCCATACCTAAAACTTCCTGTGCACCAAGGTTAGCAGAGATAAAGGCAAGCGAAGTAATCCAAAGCGGAATACTCCTGTTGCTCATTAAAAAATCATTTCCTGTGGTTATTCTTCTTTTAATAAGAAAGCCTATCCCAATAACGAAAAGAAAGTAAACTGCAATGATGGCATAGTCTACAAGTTCAAGGTTCATGTGTTGGTTTTAGTTTTAAATGGTTTATTTATTTAGATATTATCTGTTATCAATAACAAACTTATCGAATACTGCTTTTTGCGATGTATTACCCTTTGATATCAACCCCACACGAACTGCCCTGTCCCATGGTGGAAGATAGAAGCCGTCAACAGGAGTTGAATTTATAATTGTAAAGTTTTTTCCATCTGCACTATAAGAAAAACTTATATCTTTTCCATTACTTACATCCATGCGTAGCATTGAATTCCTGGAAGGCCTTATTGCAGTGGTATACATTATAGTTTCTTTGCCATCTTTTAATTGTAAAACCTGTACCTGATTATTTCTAATAACAGCAGAAACAATGTTTTTTTCATCGCCAATAGCAGCTAAACCTGGCGCTGCATCAGATCTTCTTTGTTTAATAGAAGCCGTTGCAGAATAAAAGGAGCTTAATGTTTTTTGAGCCAGAAATGCACCTCCGCCTTCAGGCAAAGCCGTTAATCTTAGAGTGCCTCTTTTTACTTCATAATTTGGTTTTTGAAATACACTCCATTGCCAGCTGTTGGTTAATCTGCGTCCATTGAAATCTTCCTTTGCATCATGCACTGTAGGGGCCGTTGTATTTTCTTCAGGTATAAATTTAACCCAACCGTCAGGAGTAAATTCATACTGCATTATTAAACCTTGCCTGCCTACATAAACATCATCTTTTTTGTCATAAGCATGGTACATAAAATATTTTTTTTCATCTTTTTCAATGGGTGTTCCGTGCCCGGGACATTTCCATTTTTCATTACCTATTAAAATAGGATTCTTTTCATACTTCTCCCATGGCCCTAATAACTTTTTAGATCTTGCTATACCATTTGCATAACTGCATTCACGACCACAACAAGCAGCAGCAGCATAAAATGCATAAAAATAGTCTCCATGTTTATCAATTGAAATACCTTCTACAAGATTTGCTTCCCACCGTACATCGTTTTTAAACATCAATGTCTTTTCTCCAATCAGAGCTGTTCTTTCTTCATTAAGTTCCTGTATCCAAATGGGTGTGGGTTTTCCAACACTGTTTGCATCTTCTTTCCAGATCATATGCAACTTTCCATTTTCGTCACGAATGGGGTAAGCATCAATAGAGCCAACTTCCTGGCAAATTATTGGACCGTGATCTCTATATGGACCTTCCGGTCTATCTGCACTTGCTATACCTATACATAAATTACCACCTCTTTTATGTGCGCTGTAATAAATGTATGTTTTGCCATTTTCATAAACAATCTCCGGAGCCCAGAAATAGTAATCTGCCCACGCAGGTAATTCATTAAAAACATGGCCTACTGTTTCCCAGTTTATAAGATCTTTTGATTTGAGTAAAGGATAAGCAGGTGCCCAATTAGAAGTAGTAGCCGTGGCCCAGTAAGTATCACCAATCTTTACAACAGAAGGATCAGGATAGTCACCCGGCAAGACCAAACGTTGCCCAATTCCGCGTAAACCAACCAAAACAAATAAAAAGACTACTATTGTTTTCTTCATGTTTCCACCTTTAATTAAGTACTCAACTTGTATATTACTCGACATTAGTAACATCTATTACCCATAAAACAATTCTTTCACTTTCCTTACCATTAGATCACAGGTATTCTTAAGTACGTGCATTCATCTCGTTTATAATAAATTACATGACTAGCGACTTACAGCTATTCTATTTCTGAATACTAAACTTATATACAGATCTTGTTTTATAAGTATCTCCAGGATTTAAAATAGTGCTTGGAAAATTTGGTTGATTTGGTGAATCAGGAAAATGCTGTGTCTCTAAACAAAAAGCAGTTCTGAAATCATCTTTTGCTCCACCTTTTAACGTGTTTTTGCTTTGCATAAAATTGCCTCCGTAAAATTGCAAACCCGGTTCCTGTGTATGTATATCCATTACAATTCCTGAACGATCACCAACGATAGTTGCTGCATGTCGTAATTCCCGTGAACGACTGTTTGCTAAAACAAAATTGTGATCATAACCTTTGCCAAACCTTAGTTGTTCGTTAGCGTTGGTATCTAATCTTGATCCTATAATTATTGGATTTCTGAAATCAAAAGGAGTACCTGCAACAGACTCAATTTTTCCTGTGGGTATCAAAGTAGAGTCAACAGGTGTATAGCTATTTGCATTAACTTTTAAGATATGATCATTGATTGTTCCGCTTCCCTCACCATTTAAATTAAAAAATGCATGATTGGTTAGATTGACAACAGTTTTTTTGTCTGTTGTTGCTTCATAATCCATCGTAAGCTCATTATTAGAAGTTAATCCATAAGTAACTTTTACATTTAAATTTCCGGGAAAACCCTCCTCTCCATCTTTTGACAGGTAAGTTAATTCCAACGTTGAATCATTGAGTTGCCGTGCATCCCACACTATGTAATGAAAGCCTTTTTTACCTCCATGCAAAGTATTAGGTGAATTGTTTATGGGGAGTGTATATTGTTTTCCGTCTAATGAAAATTTTCCATTAGCGATCCTGTTTCCGTATCTGCCAATAGTTGCCCCAAAGTATGGTTCAGTTGAATTTGCAAAATTCAGAACATTATTGAATCCAACTACAACATCAGTCATTTTACCATTCTTGTCAGGCACCAAAAGACTTGCTAATCTTCCGCCATAGTTGGTAAATACAGCTGTCATTCCATTGCCATTCTTCAAAACATACATGTCTGTTTGCTTACCATCAATGGTACTTTGAAATCCTTTTCTATCAGGAATATTTACATCACCGGAAGCTGTTGAATCGTTCGTGGTAGTTTGTTGATTGCCCGTGGATGAATCATTACAGGAAATGTAAAACAATATTGTAGCTGAAAGAAACAAATTGATTAGCTTTTTCATTGGTCAGTTATTATTTAGTTTATTCTTTTTCATTAATTTGATTAACTGCTTACCTCTACAGGCTTTCGATTCTGTTTTGGTAATTTATTTCGAACTTTCTTGTCTGAAGGGACAGTCAGCAATTCATCTTCTATTACCGGCACACCAAAATAAGGTGAACCATCTTTATTCCATGTAAACTTTTGTGCCCGTGGTGATCTGTTTCTGCCACATCCCTGACCAGGTTTTGAATTTGCGTGATAAATTATCCAATCTTCTGTCTTATCAGGAGATTTAAAAAAGGAATTATGACCTGGTGCATAAACATTGTTAACCGTTGATTTCGTAAAAACCGGCACAGGTGATTTTAGCCATCTTGAAGAATCAAGTAATTTTCTTCTTCCTTTTAATGTTAGCATTCCAAGTGAATACTCGTCCGTCCAGCAACCGCTTGCTGAATAGATCAAAAACACTTTTCTTTTATTCTTCAAAATCTGCGGACTTTCATTTACATATACATTAGGCGGGTTAAGTGAATCATTTAATTTACCATGTCTTTCCCATTCATAAACAGGACTTGAGATACGAACCCTTTCCCCATCAATAGTCCATGGGTTTTTCATTTTTGCTATGTAAATGTCTTGTCTACCGTTTGTATCCCCCTCCCACCCCGACCAGATCATGTACAAATTTTTTTTATGTTCAAATACAGAAGCATCTATAGCCCATTTATCTGATTCATCAGCCACTTTTCCTTTAAAGTCCCATGTTCCATTCATTGGATCAGGTGATTCATTTTCTAATACATAGATTCGATGTGTTTCATTCCTTCCATCATCTGCTGCAAAATACATGTACCACTTGTTATTAATGAAATGCAGTTCCGGTGCCCAAATTTGTTTTGAATACATAGTACTGTCCGGTGGTGTCCATATTTTCTTATGCTCAGCTGTTTTAAGATCTGCGATGTTTTTTGTTCTCCAGATATTCAAATCCCTGCCTGTTGTATGTGTATAATAATAAAATCCATCCTTTTGAATAACCCACGGGTCAGCACCTGAAGGAAGTAAAGGATTTGTAAATAATTCCTGTGCATTTAAAGAAAAATTAAGAACTAAGAAAAATGTAAAGAAGTAGCGTAATCTCTCCATTAAACAGCTCAGTTTACTTCTAAATCATTTTTTGAGGGCAGCTTCGGAAAAGGTGCATGTGGCTCTGCCTGGTACCAATACACCACTGAACTGATATTTGATTGTTGCGGCAGATATCGTCCTTCACTACGCCAACCAAGATCTTGAATAGTTACACGTAAATCTTTATCAAACCGAATGGGATCTGGTATGTGCCACCTGTACATTCCAAACCGCTGAGACACATTGTACATTCCTTCGGGCCTCACCACCTGGTGAAGACCTGCATATGCAGTTGAGAACTCCTGGTATTGCCTTGTTTTTCGATTCTCAAAATTGTATGAACCACAGAAGTAATCTTCAGTACCCGTTCCATTGATGGTTGGAAATTTTGTATCGCCATCCATATAAAATTTTATTTCTCCTTCACCCCACCATCCGTTATTTGTAACTCCCCAGGCCATGAAAGTACCCACATATTGGCCTTTGCCTTTTATACCATCCACAAGCGTATATAAAGATCCTATAGTAGGATTGCTTCTTCGAAACTGCGCATGGAAATAAGCAGCATCATCCGGCACTTGAGAAAGTGTATAATCAACCTGGTAATATAATACCATGCGTTCGGATGCCATATTTTCCATAGTGATCCGGCATTTTTTTCGAAAAGGCATAACCCAGTAGCAATTAAAAGCACTACCAGGATTTACAGTAACAGCTAACGAATTTAAATGAGCATATTCACCCCAGCCCATACCAAAGAAATCCCCAACGGGCACTTCCACCGAAGGTTCGTTTTCATCATCCCAATAAAAACGTAAAATAGAATAACGCCAGTTACCCGTCGGCGTCATCCATATATGTTGAATAGCACCCGGGCCATTAATTTCAGCAAGCGTAAATGCTGTACCAGGCTCAATATAAACACTTGGACTTACCTTCCAACCCTGGCCTAATTCTCTTGAAGCACCGGTACCTGTTCCAGTTGTAGCCATTCCACCTTTACCTTTTTCACCTGTAAAATTTTCAGGGCTAATTGAACGGGATTGTGCATCAGACAATCGATACAGGTTACTCATGTTGACATCCAGTCCATTGAAATTTCCTGTTCTTTGAGCTGATGCTGTGGATGAATTTCCTGCTACAATTAATAAAAGAATGATGTGAGGAAGTAAAGTTTTTGTATTCATAATAATGAATTAAACCATTTACTCCCCTGATGGTACAGGTATCGGCACTCCTGTTTTAACAGGTTCACCAAATACAGGTACCCCAGAAGAATTCCAGGTGAATTTCTGCATTCGAATATTTCTTCTTTCGCCGCATCCTTGCCCGGTGCTCGTATTTGCATGGTAGATCATCCAGTCTTCTGTTCCATCTCTTGATTTAAAAAAAGAACCATGACCCGGACCAAAAGCATTATTGGCTGGCTGTTTAGTGAATACCGGTAACTGATCCTTTACCCAATCTGATGCATTCAAAGGATTACCCCCATCTTTTAATGTTAGGATGCCCATCTTGTAGTCATCTGTCCAACATCCGCTGGCGGAAAAAACAAGAAACACTTTATTATCTTTTTTTAAAACTTCAGCGCCTTCATTGACAGCCCCACCAGCAGTTTCCCACGATAGATCAGGTTTTGATATCATAACAGCATCCCCCTCCAAAGTCCATGGATTGCTCATTCTGGCAATGTAAATATTTTGATTTTGCATATTTAGATTCGGACGACCACTCCAAATAAAATATCTGTTGGCATTGTGTTCCAGTACAGTGCCGTCAATAGCCCAAAAATCAGCATTAGTAGCAAATATTCGTCCCCTATCTATCCAATTACCTGAAGTAGGATCAGAGTTACTATTCTCTAAAACCCATATTCGTTGTGTGCTGTCGTGCCCTGATCCGGCAGTGTAATAAGTGTACCACCTACCATCTAGAAAATGAATTTCCGGAGCCCATATGTTATGGGAATTTTTGGTTCCGGGCACAGGTGTAAAAATGGTTGTTCTAGGTGCATTTGCAATCTGTGACATTTTATTAGTCTTCCAAATTGCTACCCTGTCGCCTAAAGTATGTGTATAGTAGTAAAACGTATCTCTTTGATATACCCATGGATCGGCGCCATTCATTAAAGGGTTAGTAAATGTTTTGGTGACTGGCTCTGGTGGTATTGGAGGCGTTGTAGTACTGCTGTTCCTACTACATCCAATAACTACAAAAAACAAAAAATAATATATTGAACGATCGATCATAACAACACCATTACGTTTGAAAAAGCAGGCGTTACAGTTATGCAACGCCTGTGCTATTTACCATCCAGGGTTTTGTATCAGATTGGGATTTATATCTATTTCCGACTGAGGAATAGGCTGGTATTTATTTCTACCAATAACAAAATTGTTGAACTCAGGGTCACGGGCTTTCAATAAAGCTAATTTGGCCGGATCATCAAAATAACCCCACCTGGCTAAGTCATTCCAACGAACACCTTCACCGGTTAATTCTGTTATTCTTTCATGTTCTAATTGTTGCTGAAATTGTGCCTGGGTTATACCGGGCCTAACTTCAGATAATTTTCGTAAACCTGCCCGCTGACGAACTCGATCAACGTGAGCATAAGCAGCATTTGTCTGTCCTAAATTGTTTAACGCTTCCGCATACATCAGGAGTACATCAGCAAATCTAAGAGCCCTGTAATTGATTGGACTGTTGAACACTTCAAATTCCCTGATTCTAAAATAATCATCTAAGTATTTCCTGTACCAAACACGCTGGCGGATATCTGCATTGTAATTTTTAGAAGTGAACGTATGACCATACACCATCGTGAAATTAGGTCCTCTTTCATCAGTTGAATCATATAAAGCTGTAACAGCCAATCGGGGATCACGACCACCAGCAGCTGTTTTTTCTTGTAAAAACTCATGCACTACCCAACGACGCATGTTGGCATCATTGAAGCCATGGCCTGGAGGAGCAAAAAAAGGTGGACGACTTGTCCCTACATTTGAAGTAGGGGCATCTTCCCCGGTATTTTCAGGACGCATTTTAAACTGCACCTCAAATACTGACTCCTTATTATTCTCTGTAGTATGTCTAAAATTATCTTGGTAATTCGGTACAAGATCGTATATAGCAGCCCCAGGTCCTGTAATTAACCATACAAGTGCATCCGCCGCTTGTTGCCATTCTTTCTGTTGCAGGTGTGCTCTGCCTAAAAAGCCGAAAGCAGCTCCTTTTGTTGCCCTTCCAATATCGTCGCCAGTATATGAAACTGGTAATGCGGCTGCTGCTTCTGTAAAGTCTTTTTCTATTTGTGCCCACACCTGCTCCTGCGGCACTTGTGAAGGTTTATCGTTAGGTAACGAAGGTTCAAGCAGCAACGGAATACTACCCCAAATAGTTACCAGGTTATAGTAGTAAACTGCTCTTAAAAATTTGGCTTCACCTAAGATTCTTTGTTTTAAACTTTCGTCCATTTGAATATTTGGCACATTAGCCAACACCTGGTTAGCACGATAAACACCACGCCAATGATGTCCCCATGTATCACGCTGAACTTCAAAACTGTAGTTAGTAATGTTCAATCCTCCAACACTTCTTAACTCAGGCCACGGACTTGTTGAGTAACCATCGTCGGAGCGTACATCCATATAAAAAGGAAACCATCTTGAATAAGGCGCACCGTTACGATAAAAGTTACCATACACAGCATTAATACCCTGGAGGGCATGTTCCTGTGTTCGCCAAAAGTTTGATTCATCCACCCTGTTTGGGTTTTCAAGATCCAAATCCATATATTTTTTGCAGGAACCTATTGTTGTAAGAAAGGCTGCTACAAATAAGTATTTAAAAATGTGTTTCATTATTTTAATGTTTTCGGTTGTGCAGAATTTTAAAAATTAAAGTTTACGCCTACAGAAAAAATGCGCAACGCCGGGTATTGACCATTGTCCAGTCCTCGTTCAAAAATATTTACCCCAACTATATCAGGATCCAGTCCTGTATACTTCGTAAAGGTCAATAGGTTTTGACCACTGACATATACACGTGTATTTCTTAAGCCAAAACGGTCAAGCATTGTTTTGGCGAAGTTGTATCCCAGCTCAAGATTTCTGAGGCGCAGGTATGAACCATCTTCCAACCAGCGATCGCTCTGTGGAAGCCCATTAAAATCAAGACCTTTATCTGCAGCAGTACGTATGGCAGCACGTGGCCATTCTGTACTTGGATTACTTGCAGTCCAGAAAGTTGCACCCTGACGGAAGTTGGTATTTTGATCCATTCTATCCACATTGAAGCGAGGACGATTATATAGTTCATTACCAACTACTGCATACCATTGCATGTTAAGTGAGAACCCTTTGAAGCCAGTATTCAGTTGCAGACCGGCTTCCCAATCAGACCATGGAGAACCTGCATAGTAACGGTCTTTGTCTATATCCAGCACTCCGTTGTCATCTACATCAATGTAACGTATATCACCGGGTTTAGACCATGGTTGTAGCACTTCACCCGTTTTTCCTCTGTGTGCATCAATTTCCGCCTGAGATTGGAAGATGCCTGCTGTTTTCAGTACATACCATTCACCAATTGATCGACCTAGTTGTGTCCGGGCATCACCTAACTGGGTATATTGGGTTGTAGGTGTTCCAAAGCCGGTTACTTTATTGCGAATACGAGTAAAATTGACTGTAGCATCCCAGTTGAAGTTCTTTGCAGGTGGTGTCCTGTAGGTAAGTGATAACTCAAAGCCCCGGTTTTCAATATCGGCAGCATTTATCGGTGGTGGCGCTCCGGCGTTACCGGTTGTAAGATTTATTGGAAGGTTTACCAGTACATCTTTTGTTTTGGCAATAAAATAATCAGCTACAAACGAGAAGCGGTTATTTAAGAATCCTCCGTCTACTCCAAAATTTAAAGTATTTTTTCTCTCCCACCGTAAATCCCGGTTCGAGAGTAGCGTAACAATTCCACCAATCTGTTCTACCTCATTAGGTCCAAATACGGCCCGCGGAAACGGATTAATAGAAGAATAAAATTGCCATGCACGTAAAAACTCCGAATTACCGAGAGAACCATAAGAGGCACGCAGTTTAAGGTCATTAACCGCATCCATCGTCCAAAAATCTTCTCTTGCAATTCTCCAGGCTACTGAAACTGATGGAAAATTACCCCACCGGTAGTTGGGTGAAAATCGCGAATCCGCATCTCTCCGAAAAGTGATGCTGGTTAGATATTTATCAGCATAGTTGTAATTTACACGACCCAGCAAACCAATACTATTTACTTGTTCGATGTAATTATCTTCAGGTTGTGCAGCACCTCCGATTGTTGACATACGAACAATAGGGTGCTCTAAAGATTGATTGCTAACTCCTGCAACTGCACTGACATTATGGCGACCATAGCTTTTATCATAGTTCACTGTATGCTCAAAAAGTAAAGAACGAAACTCGCCTGTGTTGCGGAAAGTGGCCAATTTGTTATTATTTGGCGAGGGAGTACCCTGGCGTACAGTTCCGGGTCGGCGTAAGCCTTCTCCTACATCCTCGGTTTTTTCCAGACCAAAATTGAAGCGATATGTCAAACCTTGCATTATCCTGAAATCAAGATATGCATTGCCACGAATTTTAAAGTTTCTCTGTTCCCATTGATCAAGGTGTTGCAACGCTACTACATTTGCAGTTAAAGTGCTTAGATAAGCATTGTTTAAGCCTATACCAAACCCTTCAGGATTTTCAGCAGTTTGATAACGACTTCCCTGCACAGCTACCACCGGAGGCATGGTGATCATATCTACAAATGGGTTCACTCCTACTCCTGCGCTTGCAATTGGATCTTCTTTAGTCCAGCTAAATAGCACATTTTCACCAATAGTAAACCGTCCAATTGTGGTACTGGCGTTCACTCGAAAACCACTTCTGGAAAAGCTGTTATCTATAACTGGGCCCCTGTTGCTGAAGTGGTTTCCGCTTACGTAATAATTTACTTTACCCAAAGCGCCGGATAAACCAAGACTGTATTCACCTATTGCACCTTGACGAAGAAACTCTTCCTGCCAATCAGTATCAATTGAGGGATCGAACTCTGTTGTAAGAGAGGTGGGTACAGGCAATCCACCAGCCTGGTAGAGCCGGGTGGCCAAATCCCGATATTCAGCGGCGTTCATCATATCGTACCTGTTGTGTACATTTTGCACACCTGCTCTGATGCTTCCGGTTAATGCCATACGACCGGGTCTGCCTTTTTTAGTGGTGATGATGATAACACCATTAGCAGCCCGGCTACCATAAATAGCAGCGGCTGATGCATCTTTCAATATTTGTATTGATTCGATATCCTGCGGATTAAAATCAGGTGTGGCATCGGAGTACATTCCATCGATAATATAAAGCGGATTATTACCAGCGAATGTACCAGCTCCTCGAATATCTATTTTAGCCCCTGCACCGGGTCTGCCGGTAGTACGCACTGTAACACCAGCTGCTAAACCCTGAATAGCTTCCGCAACAGTATTAGCTACGTTTCTATTTACCTGTGCAGGATTTATGACGCTAACTGCACCTGTTAGATCTCTTCTTCTGACAGTTTGGTAACCAATGACTACCACTTCATTTAAAGTAGCATCGGCAACTGATAGAGTTTCATCTATATCAGCGCCAGTAACGGATATTTCCCTTGTTTGAAAGCCTACAGAAGAAACCACAAGTGTACTACCTGAAGCAGCATCAATTGAAAATTGTCCCTGGCTGTTTGTGACGGTGGAACGGTTTGTACCTTTTACAGTAACCGTTGCTCCTACAAGGGGATCACCCGCAGGAGTTCTTAATGTTCCCCTTATTGAATGTTGTGCCCAAACAGCCAGGCTAAACAACAATGCAGCGATCGTCATTGTTAAATGATGCAAGCGCATTCTCTTTTTCATTTTAGCAATTTTTAGGTTTTTTAATTTGTCAGTGGTTTTTAAGGATTTTTTTACAAATTCAACTATAAGATTTTAAATTCTTCTACTGGATTCTCTGATTATCAATTCTGGTTTTAATGTAATCTTCTTTGGCGCTTCTTCATAAAAGCTGTGGTTATCAGAAGCATCAAAAAATAATTTTGCAGCTTCCTCTCCCATTTTAATTGTTTGCTGATCAACAGTTGAAAGAGAAGGGGTGATATATTGACCGAAACCTTCATTTGCAAATCCAACAATGGCAACATCAAATGGAATTTTTTTACCAGCTGCTTTTATTGCCTGAATTGCACCCAATGCAGTAAAATCTTCAACTGCAAAAACTGCATCTGGTGCATGTTCTAAAGAAAGTAGTTGATTCATGCATTGTATACCAGAATCTATAGTTACTCTTCCGTATTTGATGAGGGAATCGTCTATTGTAAAACCGTGCTTTTTAAGTGCATCTAAATAGCCATTAAGGCGTTGTTTAAAAATAGATACATGTTGCTGACCGGCAATGTGTGCAATTCTCCTGCATCCCTGCTCTATCAGATGTTGAGTTGCAGTAAAGGCTCCCGCGTAATCATCTATAACAACCGAAGAAGTATTTAATTCATCATTAGCACGATCAAAAATTATTAAGGGTACACCTCTCCTTTTAACTTGTGTGAAATGTTTTAGATCAGTAGTTTCTTTTGATATAGATGCCAGTATACAATCTACTCCGGAACGTAAGAAGGTAATTATACCTTTTTTCTCAAGTTCCATTTCTTCATTTGACTGGAACATAAGAACATTATAACCTTTCTCACTGGCAATTTTTTTCAATGCCATGTACGATTGATCCAAAAAAATTTATCTCGGCACTTGGTATAATTACACCAACGATTTTGCTTTTACCTATT
>MWVY01000054.1_pt1 | contig 26121 bp, 28 predicted proteins | sample 1047251 | NCBI WGS metagenome assembly MWVY01 (sample SAMN06349983, study PRJNA376086) | soil metagenome | isolation source: MS7-5 sample Antarctic (ecotone) soil | place: Antarctica | collected 2015-01-13
AGCTTTGAGATGGGAGTTTATGAATATATCCATCTGAAGGTTAATAAAATTTCGGATTCCCTGCACCTTCTCTTTAATAACAGAAACAATACTTTTGCTTTCCCAGGTAGTGGCTAACGAAGATATAGATTTATCTCTATCCAAAATAACAAATTGGTTTATTGAAGAAGTAACACTAACGGCGAAACCACCGACTCCATTATCAATCGAATTTACATTAACGTGAAGCATTACATATGGAGCAACAGTTTCATTCAGTTTTTTTACCTTAAACCCCGCACGGCGCAGTTTTGTTTCAACATCTGTCTGTATTTGTTCCTTTGTTATTCCGGCTTTCTCCAAATCAGGAGCCAGCGGTTCGACTTCAACCTTCAAAGTATCAAATCCCCTTAATGTTTTAATTGCGGAATTGGTTTGGGAAAACACCTTGCTTGGAGTGGCAAAAGCCAAAACTACAGCCAGAATATAAAAGTATTTTTTCATAAATTCTCCTCGTCAACAACAGGTTTTCTATTAAGTTGAAACGCAAAACGAAAGCTGCAGTGATACCCTAAACTACTGAAAACAAAGTATGCCGACTAGAAGATTTGAACTTCTGACCTCTCGCGTGTGAAGCGAATGCTCTACCACTGAGCTAAGTCGGCGCAGATAATTTCAAATTCCAAATTTCAGATTGGAAACCAAAAACTGCCAATCATTTGATAAACCCATCAAACTTTACATTGAAGGGTCGTCAGCCTTTGCCGGACGGCTTTCTTCGGTTTGTTTGGTTACGCCAAGCGTCGAGTCGAAATAAAAATGTCTGGTTCCCGAACCTTCCTGCGGGTCGGCATTGATTGCATAAAACGATGGTTTTGTACCGGAAGGCTCCTGCACCGTCAGTTTGAAAATATAACCGTTGACAACCGGACTTTCACCGGCGAATCTTTCATCGAGTTGAACGGATTTTATCAGTTCATCAAAATTCGGCGCAAACTTTCCTTGATGTTTTGAAGCATAACTGGTTTGCAGCGTTTTTATGGTTTGAATTGATTGAACGGCGGAAGTTTCGTTTCCGGCATTAACCATCGCGCGGTAAGCGGGAATCCCGATTCCGATCAGCAGCGCGATAATCGCAATTACAATCATTAATTCAATCAAGTTGAAACCTGCTTGGTTTCTAGAATTTCGGCGTAAATTTTTCATAAAGTTTTTATCTTTCCTCTAATTTTCTTTCACGAAAAATTGTGAGAGAAGTTTCAAAATTTTAGTTTCTTTTCGCCTGAATTTGCAACCCGCCGAAAACTTTTCAGAACTTTTTGCGGCGTATTGCATCTGACAATCAACAAAGTTTTCATTTTTTTGATGCAGAACGACCAGATAATTTTGTAGAATAGATTTGGCACTTGCGCTTTTGAATAAAAATAATGAGAGATTGGATAACAAACGAAACCGAAACGGCAATCAAATCGATTTCGCCGGCTTTCAATGCCACCGAAAAAATCAGCCATTTGCAAGCGGCGATTGAGCGTGTCATCAAAGGCAAATCACAAACGGTAAAACTTGCGCTGGTCGCTCTGCTTGCCAAAGGTCATCTTTTGATTGAAGACGTTCCGGGCATTGGCAAAACAACGCTTGCCAACGCGCTGGCGCGCGCGCTCGAACTTTCGTTTCAACGGATTCAATTTACATCCGATTTGCTGCCGTCCGACGTTATCGGACTTTCGATTTTTAATCAGCGCACCGGACATTTTGAATGGAACGCGGGACCGATTTTTTCCAACATCGTTTTAGCCGATGAAATAAACCGCGCCACGCCGAAAACGCAGTCCGCGCTGCTCGAAGCAATGTCGGAAGAACAAATTACTGTCGAGGGCGTTTCGCGCCCGCTGCCTCAGCCGTTTATGGTTGTCGCTACGCAAAACCCAACCGAACATCACGGCACGTATCCTTTGCCCGAATCGCAATTAGACAGATTTATGCTTCGTCTGCACGTCGGTTATCCGAGCATTGACGACGAACGAAAAATTCTGCGCGACCGCGAGCGCGAAAACCCGCTTAAATTCGTGCGGGCGGTAATGTCGCAGGATGACATTTTAGAATTGCAGCAATTGGCGACGGAAGTTCGGGTTGATAATAGTTTAGTTGATTATTTATTAACGATTGTCGCGCAAACACGCGAAACTGACGCGCTTGAACTCGGCATCAGCCCGCGCGGAACGCTTGCGCTGTTTCGTTCCGCTCAGGCGTTTGCCTTGATTGACGGACGCAATTACTGCATTGCCGACGACATCAAACGGCTTGTTCTGCCTGTTTTCGCTCACCGCGTTATTGTCAATTCACGCCAAACTGCCAGCACCAAACGCCGAACTTTTGAAGCCGAACAGATTTTGCAGGAAATTTTACAAAAGATTATTGTGCCGATTTAGTTACATTTATCATTAAACATTTATGCGATAAACGTGAGGTTTTGATGATAAATGATAAATGACAAAGGGTAAATGAATTTAAAAACACTCAGCCAACTTTTTAGTTTGCGTGATATTCGCAACGCGATTATTGGACTGTCGGTTGTCATCGGCGGCATTGGTTTGGCTGTTGTTACAATATGGGCGCAGCAAACGGGAAACAATCGTCTGGCAGGATATGCGGCGGCGGCTTCGCTGGTTTTCGTTTTAATAATTCTGATTTTTATCGTTCCACCTTTAGCGCGTAACGCCAGCGCGGAAGCCTCGCAAATGAATCTGCCGTTTGAATTGACCGGCGGCGGCGCGATAATTCTCGGTTTAATCTTGATTGTCGGTTTTTCCGCGTGGAACACGGGCAACAATCTGCTTTTCCTCGTGCTTTCCTTTCTCACCTCTGCGCTTGTCGTCGGCTTTTTTGTCGGAAGTTTTTGTTTGAAAAAATTAGATATCAAGATGCGTTTTCCCGAAACCATTTTTGCCGGAGAAACAACGCCGATTATCGTTAGTCTGCACAATCGCAAGCGCATTTTTCCAACTTTTTCGGTGATTGCCGAAGTGCGCGGAACAAGGCGCGAAAAATCAGTTTTTTTTGACGAGATAAAGAATATGTTAACCGAAAAATGGGCGGAAAAAATCACTCGTCCGCCGATTATCAAACGCACTTTGGATTATTTTATTAATGTTCCGCGAAAAGATACGGTAGAAAACAAGGTTGGGCAGATTTTTGAACGTCGCGGACGTTTTATTATCAAAGATTTTGAACTTTCAACCAAATTTCCGTTCGGTTTTTTTCGCCATCGGTATCGGCTTTCCGCTCAAGAAACCGAAATCATAATTTTTCCGCAGCTTGCCCCGATTGATAAGGAAACAGTTGATTTGCCGCTTGAAATCGGTAAATTCGCCACACCAAAACGAGGTTTGGGACAAGATTTGCTCTCAATGCGCGATTATCAGCCGATGGACGATTTGCGGCACGTTGACTGGAAAGCGACGGCGCGGACAAATCGCTTGATTGTCCGCGAGTTTTCCGCCGAAGACGACAAGCGCATTACGTTTGTTTTTGATACTCGCGTGCCGCAGGAAGCGACGGAAAAACCGCTTACTTTGCGGCAGAAAATTGAAGCGGAACAAAAAGGGAAAAGACTTTTGCCGGATTCGGAACGGTTTGAAAAGGGTGTTAGTCAAACGGCTTGGCTTCTCGCGCATTTTACGGAAGAACAAGCTGAAATTCGCCTTATTATTGATAATGTAATTGGTGAATTCAGTATTGGAAAACAACATCTTTACAAATGTTTGAAGCGTCTGGCGTTGGTTGAACCGACATTTGGCGAAAACGCCGATTTTTCTTACGAAACTTTGGACGAAATCTTTACGGAACGCGAAAATAGTTATACATTTTTTGTAACAGCGGAATCGGAAGAAAATTTGCCGGGTGAATTGATTCAAAGAGCAAAAGTTGTTGGTTATTAAAGAGTGAAGAAGCAATGAAAAAACTTGTCACAAATCCCGCATCGGCGGTGTTTTTAACACAGAAGCACAATTGATGCTGAAAAAATGAATGAAGGCGTGAGAAACTTTGTGGACGTGATGTCCGAACAGGCAGCGGCGGTTGCGAAAGAAAAAATCGTTTTTGATGAGGCGTTCACGCTGCACCATCGAACTGTCTTTCGCACGGCGCGTTCCGTTGTGCAAGATTCAATGCTTGCCGAAGATGTTACGCAGGAAGTTTTTCTGCGGCTTTATCATAATTTGGATTCGATTGCCGAGGCGGAAATGCTTCGCCCGTGGCTGATTCGCGTGGCTTTGAATGTTGCGCGAAACACTTTGCGTACCAACATTCGAGCCAACACACGCGAGGAAAATTACGTCAAAGAAACGGATGAAATCTGCAATTTGACGGCTGAAAAAGAATTGGAACAGCGCGAACAGGCAAAAGAAGTTCACCGCGCTTTGAGTTTGATAAAAGAGCCTTTGCGAAGTTGTTTGGTTTTAAAACAACAAGGTTTGTCGTATAAGGAAATTGCGATGAGTTTATCGCTCAATGAAACAAGCATCGGCACTTTTGTGGCGCGGGCGCGACGAGAATTTGTCCGTCATTACGGCAAAATCGGGAGAGTTTTATGAGAGAAAAATGTTTTGAGATTGGAACAATTCAAGCCTTTTTAGACGGCGAACTCACTTCTGATTTATTGGAAAACGTGGCGCGGCACGTTGCCGCGTGCAAAAGTTGTGCGCTTTTGCTGGCGGAAGCCGAAGAAGAATCGGCGGTCGCCTTTTCCGCACTCGAACAGGAATTCAACACGCTTGTCCCGACACAGCGTTTGTGGACGAAAATCAACGATTCAATCGAAAGGGAAAGAAAACCGTTATGGCAGACGGTTTTTGCATTTTTCTCAAATCCGACGGTTACAGCATTCGCAAGTTTATTAATTGTTTTCGGAATTTTCGCGGCAATTTTGAGTTTGCAAAATAATAATGAACCTATAAATTCAGCAGCACAAAATGCTCAGAACGAACAAGGCGTCGTTGTGCCGGTTTCAAAACCTGGCATAAAAATCAAACAAACGCTGCAAAATGTTGATTTGCCTGAAACAAAGGTTGCCGAAACAAAGCAGGATGAAAAAGATTATCAAGTTATTAAAGCCGCTGTTGTCAAAAAGGAGAATAATCAAAAATCTAATTTTAAGCCGAACTCTAAACCTGAAGCACAAAAATCTATAACGAACGACGAACAACGAACTGCGGACGAAAATTTGTTAGGCGAAGAAAGCTATGTCAAAACGATAGCGACGCTGGAAAAAACGGTGAACAGCCGAAAAGATGAAGTTTTGAAGCCTTCGTCGCGGTTTGCGTATGAAAAAGATTTAGCCGTTGTTGACGATGCGATTACGAAGATGAAAGCCGAAGTCAGGAAGAATCCGAAGAACGAGGCAGCAAAGGATGTGCTTCGCGCTTCGTATCAGAACAAGATTGATTTGCTGAGTTCGGTTACGGAAAAAACGGAATTGATGGCAAGCCTGAAATAGTGCTAAGTGCTGTATACTAAGTTTGACTGGATAAATAAAAATGCGAAAAATTCACTCAAATACCTTATCGCTGCTGTTTGCGCTTTTATTTTCCTTTGGCGTAAATTTTGCCGTTGCCCAAAGCCCGACTCCAAAACCGCCGCCGAAACCGATGCCAAATCCAAAAATTGAAATTCCAAAGCCAAATTGGAAAGTCAGGAAGAAAATCAAAAATGATAACGACACACCCGCCGAAAAATCAATCGCAGTTGACGCAAATATCAATATTTCGTTATGCGTTTCAGAAGGAAAACTCAAAATAAACGGTTGGGAACGCAATGAAATTCGCGCTTTTGTGAACGGCGGAAGTCAAGTCGGTTTTACAATTTTGCAGAAAAAAAACGCCAATCCTGTTTGGGTAAAAGTTTTAGGCTTTGACCCGACGACAAATACAAATAAGGAAACCAATTCGGATGAATGTCTTTCGGGCGATGAAATAGAACTCGATGTCCCGCGTAATGCAACTGTCAATGTCAAAAGCAGTGTCAGTGAAATGATGATTTCTTCGGTAGCAAAAGTTACGGTTGAAAACGGCGGTGGCGATGTTTTTTTGTACAACATTGCACGCGGCATCGAAGCGAAAACTTATGAAGGCGACGTAACGGTTGAAAATTCGAGCGGCGCGATGTCGCTTTTCAGCACGACGGGCAATATCATTGCGTTTGATGTTAGTCCGAGCGAAATCGGCGATATTTTCAAAGCCAAAACCAGCAACGGCGCGATTATGCTGAAAAATGTCGGACAGCGGCAAATCGAAGCCAATTCAAATTCGGGTTCAATAAATTTTAACGGCGATTTTTTGAACGGCGGTCAATATAGTTTTGGCACTTCCAACGGCGCAATTACGCTTAACATTCCGCAGAATTCTTCCTCCAACGTAAATGCCTCTTATGGTTTTGGTGCGTTCAGTTCAGAAATTCCACTGCTGAATGTTGTTAAAAATTCCCCGTCAAGAGTGCAGAATCTTTCGGCGCAAATCGGAACGGGCAGCGCGACTCTGAAACTTACCACAGTCAGTGGTGCGATTCGGATAAAGAAGCAATAGAATAAAGACTAACCAAAAAACGTCCAATCATTCCACTTAAATTTTCTGCTTCGCTTTAATTTTACGGTAACTTTGCAGTTGCGGTACGGTTTGATATATTAAAGGCGAAAACTTTTACCGATTCAATTTTATGACACCGCGTTCAATTGCAAAACTTCGTCCGCTTGTTCAACGCGCACATCTGTTTGCGGGTGATTAAACCTTTTCTTCCGGCACTTCGTTTAGAGGCGATTTCTATAATCGCTATTGGCAATAGTTTTAATGGTCAAAGACCATTTCTAAACAGACGTTCAAGAGAAATTTATGACACCGACAAAAGAATTACAAAAACCAATTATCAAAACCGAACTTCCGGGACCGAAAGGACGCGAAATTATTGCGGCTGATGAAAAATATGTAACGCCTTCCTATCCGCGTCCCGATTACAAATTAGTCGCCGAAAAGGGCTTCGGCGTGTGGCTCGAAGATGCCGACGGCAACATATTTTTAGACTGCAACGCGGGCGTGGCGGTTTGTTCAACCGGACATTGCCATCCTGAAATCGTCAAAGCCATCTCGGAGCAAGCCGCGACCTTAATCCATATGTGCGGCACGGATTTTTATTACAGACAAATGCCTGATTTGGGCAAGAAATTAAATGAAATTGTGCCGATAAAAGGTGATACAAAAACGCATTTTGCAAATTCGGGTGCGGAAGCCGTCGAAGCCGCTTTGAAACTTGCGATGTATCACACGCGCCGGCAAAAATTTATTTCGTTTTTCGGCTCGTTTCACGGCAGAACTTTGGGCGCGTTAAGTTTAACGTCATCAAAAAGAGCGCAGCGATTAGGGTTTATGCGGCAGGCTTTAGACGTTGTTCACGCGCCGTATCCGAATTGGATTCGCTCGCCATTCAAAGATGTTACTGACGCGGAAAGCGCGGCGAAAGCGACAATTGATTGGATTGAAAACACACTTTTCAAAACGACCACGCCGCCTTCCGAGGTCGCCGGAATCGTCATCGAAGCCGTGCAGGGCGAAGGCGGTTACATTCCCGCGCCGCCGCTCTTTATGACAGAAATCAGAAGAATCTGCGATGAACACGGCATTATGATGATTGCGGACGAAGTGCAGTCGGGAATGGGCAGAACCGGCAAAATGTTTGCAACGGAATATTACGAGGTTGAGCCTGATATTGTGTGCTTGGCAAAAGCTCTCGGCTCGGGCTTGCCGATTGGCGCGTGTGTGGCGAAATCGGAAATTATGGACTGGCACAAAGGCGCACACGCTTCGACCTTCGGCGGAAATCCGGTCTGCATCGCGTCGGCTTTGAAAACAATTGAATTACTGCAAAATGGAATGATTGAAAACGCGGCAGTCGTCGGCGAATATCTGCAAAACGGTTTGAAGGATTTGATGGATAAATACGACTGCATCGGCGACGTTCGCGGACTCGGTTTAATGGTCGGCGTTGAATTTGTCGAAGACAAGGAAACCATGAAAGCCGCGCCCGAACTGCGCGACAAAGTAGAAATGGCGTGTTTTAATCGCGGTTTAATTATTTTAGGCTGCGGAACTTCGACGATTCGCTGGTCGCCGCCGTTGATTCTGACAAAAGAAAATGTTGATGTCGCGCTGGAGATTTTTGATGAAGCAATCGCGGCTTCGATTTAATTATTTACTCACCTTACGCGACAAGTTTTTTCAGCTGCGGTTATTCTAATAAAATTTTATATCGGAAAACAACTTTACATTATTTGTTTATTCCAAAAATATATTTATGATGTGTTTGGAATAATTTCCGCGTTTTTGTCAGAAATTTATGGCATATCTGAAACCCGACAAACCCGAAAAAGTTTATGTTCCCGCGCTTCGTGCGGCTAAGGAAAAAGGCGAAAAACTTGTTTGCCTGACCGCTTACGATTATCCGACGGCGCGAATTGTTGACGAAGCGGGCGTGGAAATAATTCTCGTCGGCGACAGCATCGGCAACGTCATTCACGGTTACGGCAACACGATTCCCGTAACTTTAGATGAAATTCTTTCTGCTCTAAAGGCGGTCAAACGCGGTGCCAGCCGCGCTTTATTAGTCGCCGATATGCCATACGGAACTTATCACATCAATGCCGATGAAAGTGTCAGAAACGCACTGAAATTGATGAAGGAAGGCGGCGCGGAAGCCGTCAAACTCGAAGGCGGACGCAACCGAGTTGAACTCGTCAAACGCTTGGTTGACGAAGAAATCCCCGTCATGGGACACATTGGTTTAACGCCGCAGTCGGTTCACAAACTCGGCGGTTACGCCGTGCAGGGCAAAACTGCCGTTGACGCGCAACGATTGATTGAAGATGCAAAAATGCTTGAAGATGCGGGAGCTTTTGCAATAGTTTTGGAACTCGTGCCGCGTGAAATTGCCAAAATCATTACTGAAGGTTTAAAAATCCCGACGGTCGGCATCGGCGCGGGAACGGATTGCGACATCCAAGTTCTCGTTACGCACGATATGATTGGAATGAGTTTCGGCAGATTGCCGCGCTTTGTCCGTCAATATGCTAATATCCGTGAAGTAATCACCGAAGCCGTAACAAGTTGGATGGAAGATGTAAAAAGGGGAAATTATCCGAGCGATAAAGAATCTTACGGTTTGCCAAAAGAAGCAAAAGCAGCAATGAAAGCTGAAGGTAAAAATGTCCCTTAAAACCGAAGTAAATCTAATTGAAAATGAAATGGCTATTGTCAAAGACATCTTTTTGGCAACCGTTAATTTTATTCCATCATTTAATATCACAGATGAAAAAATTTTGCCTTGTGGTTTGCGGGCGCACACGCGGTCAATTAGTTGGATTGTTGAGCAAGTCATCACACAACAGGCAAAATTTCACGCGCTACAACTCGGCATAACCGATGTTGAATTTGATATGCCCGGCACGATTGCGTAATAGTTGTTGGAGAAAACCGCTATTTTGTTAACGTGAAAATTCACAATATGAGCGGAAGAAGAAATAAAAACGATATTTCAGCTGTTGAAAAACTTTATATGCAATACACCGCAAACCCAAATTATCGGCTGATATATGCTTGCTTCGGTATAAACTTTCAAAATTTAACCATTAGCTTTCAAAAAGAAGCTGTTCACGTTTTTTCACCACAATTTTTGCCTATCTATGTTAATCCGCGAAATGATAAAATTCAATCGTATTATCATCACGAACAAATTTATCGAAGTCGGCAAGATTTTTTACGTCTTTTACGTGAGAACTCTAGAAGTATTGTGTTGGAGTAATTTACGATGAATTTAGAAAGTTTTACAGACCAAGTTTTTAATCAAGATGCTTTAGAAGGTATGAAACTGTTACCTAATGAATCTATTGATTTGATTATCGCCGATCCGCCGTATAATCTGGGCAAGGATTACGGCAACGATTCAGACAAAAGAGAATCGGAAGAATTTTTGCGCTGGACTGAAAAATGGCTGAATCTTGCACTCACAAAACTAAAACCGAACGGCAGTTTGTACATTTTTGCGACTTGGCGTTACAGTCCCGAAATTTTTGTTTTTCTAAAATCCAAAATGATTATGCTCAACGAAATTATTTGGGATAGAAAAGTTCCGAGTATGGGCGGAAGCACACGACGATATAGTTCGGTTCACGACACAATCGGATTTTTCGCCAAATCGAAAGAGCATTATTTTGACCTTGATTCGATACGAATACCTTATGATGAAGAAACGAAAAAAGCTCGTAGTCGTTCGATTTTTGTCGGCAAAAAGTGGCTTGAGGTTGGCTACAACCCGAAAGATTTGTGGTCGGTGTCGCGCCTTCATCGCATCCACGCGGAACGCGAAGACCATCCGACGCAAAAGCCCTTGGAGATTGTCGAAAGAATGGTCAGAGCGAGTTGTCCTGAAAATGGAATTGTGCTTGACCCGTTTGCGGGAACAGGCACAACGGCGATTGCTTGTCTGCAAAATAATCGCCGTTTTATTACTTACGAACTCAATCCCGAATACTACGAATTAATTTTAAATCGAATTAATCGAATTAAAGATTTCTTTCTTGAACCGCCTGAATTGCCGAAAAATAATCATAGTTCAGAAAAAAATAAGCAAATGTCTCTATTTCTCGAAGGCAAAAACTAACAAATGGAAATAATCAACCGCCGACAAAGAATGGCATCGCTTGCCCGAAAACTGCGGCGCGAAAATAAAACAATCGGTTTTGTGCCGACGCTTGGCGCGCTGCACGAAGGTCATCTCGCGCTTGTCAAAGAAGCGCAGCAAATGTCCGATATCGTGATTGTTTCGATTTTTGTTAATCCGACGCAGTTTAACGAATCGGCAGATTTCAAAAATTATCCGCGCGATCTGACCAATGATGCCGCGTATTTGGCTGAATATCAAGTTGACTACATTTTTGCCCCGGAAGAGAAGGAAATTTACGGCGAAAATTTTTCAACTTATGTCTATGTCGAAGATTTAACCGAAACGCTCGAAGGTGTGTCGCGTCCCGGACATTTTCGCGGCGTGGCAACGATTGTAACAATTCTCTTCAACACGATTCGACCGGATTTTGCGTTTTTCGGACAAAAAGACGCACAGCAAATAGCGGTCATTAAACGTCTGGCGCAGGATTTAGGTTTCGACACGGAAATAATCGTCGTGCGAACCGTCCGTGAAGAATCAGGTTTGGCGTTGTCTTCGCGCAACAAGCGTCTGAGCGGTGAAGAAAGACAAAAAGCATCAATTATTTATCAGGCTTTGCGCGAAGCAAAAATCGCTGTCCGCGATGGTGAACGAAATGTCGCACGGCTAGCTGAGATTGTGCGCCGAAAGATTGGCAGCGAACCGCTTGCACAGATTGATTATATTTCGCTAGTTGACAACGAAACGTTCGCGCCGGTTGATAAAATCGGCGAAAATGCCGTTTTGCTCGCGGTTGCCGTTTGGTTTGGAAATGTTCGTCTGATTGACAATGTAATTCTCAGCCGCAGACAGTAAAATGGATGCAAACCTGCATCAAAGTTAGTAGAATTGCCAAATTGGCAAGGACAAATTATGAAAAACATCAAATTACTTTTAGCGATTTTCGGTCTGATTTTCGCATTTACTTTCAGTGCGTCAGCGCAAAGCATCACTTTTACTTCGATTGAGGGTGAAAAAATTGATCTTGAAGCACAGAAAGGCAAAGTTGTCGTGCTGGCGATCGGCGCACAATGGCTGCCGCTTTCAAACCAGCAAGCTGTTTATATCAACAAACTTGCCAAAAAATATGCCGGAAGCGACGTTGTATTTTACTTTATTTCTGCCGATTCGACTTCACCGAAATCGAAGAATTATGCCAGCGACGAAGACCTTCGCAAATTTGCCGTAACCAACAAACTAACGATTTCGATTTTACGCGATTCGGAAGGTTCGACTACGCTGAAAAGATTTAAAATTGACCAATTGCCTTCATTTGTCATTTTGGACAAAACCGGCAAATTAGCAGCCGCACCTTTTAGCGGCATTGACCCGAAAGGCGATATTTCCGTGAAGATTTCACAAGAAATTGACAAAGTTTTGTAGTATTTTTATCACTTGAAAAGGTTAAACGGGATAGAGTTTCCTATTCCGTTTTTCTTTGTCAACGGCAAATTTCTTTCGCCATCCGATAAACTTGGTTTATCGGCAAACCGACGACGTTCCAATAATCGCCTTGAATCTCTTCGATAAAAAGCGCGGCTTGCGCTTGAACGGCATACGCTCCGGCTTTGTTGAGCGGTTCTCCGTTTTCAACCAAATACTCGATTTCTACGTCGGACAGTGCCGCAAATTTTACCCGCGTTGTTTGCAATCTGACAACCGATTTTGGATTTTGGATTTTGGATTTTGGATTTTTCTCCTTTTTTCCCCTTCTCTTTTTCTCCCTTTCTTTTCTTACCAAAGCTACGCCCGTCAAAACTTTGTGCCAACGTCCCGAAAGCAATTCCAACATTCGCCGCGCATCGTCTAAATCCTTTGGCTTGCCGATGATTTTTTCATCAATTACAACAATCGTGTCCGCTCCTAAAACCAAAGCGTTTTCGTAATTTTCTGCAACGAATTCGGCTTTTTCCTGCGCCAGCCTTTGCACATAATCATCTGGTTTTTCATTAAAAAATTCGATTTCGTCAATGTCGGCAACTCGCTTTTCAAATTCCCAGCCGACAAGGTTTAAAATTTCCGCCCGCCGCGGACTTCCTGATGCCAATATTAATTTTGGAAGATTTATCATTGAACATTTCACATTTAACATTTATCAATTATCATTTATTATTTGATAAATGTTTAATGATAAATGTTAAATGAGATATGAACGAACTTTTTCGCGCCTTGCCGAAATTATTAAAGGAACTTGACGACAATGAAGAATTGCGTGAAGCCGTTACGCTGGCGGCTTGGCGAAAAATTGCGGGTGAATCTCTGCGAAAACACGCCGTGCCATTTCGACTTTTTAATAAACATCTGATTGTCGCCGTCAGAGATAATATGTGGAAACGGCATCTTGATACGTTGAGCGGACAAATGATTTTCAAACTCAATTCCGTGCTTGGTCAGGCGGTTGTTACGTTTATCGAGTTTCGGATTGATGAAGAAACCATTCTGCAGAAAACTAAAAATGAGCAAAGCTCAACGCTTTCCGACGAACAATTGAGAGAAATCGCTCTGGAAAAAGTTACGCCGAAACTTCGACATTCGGCAGATGCGATTAAAGACGACAATCTGCGTTATCAATTTCTGCTCGCGGCGGGAAGCTGCTTGGCGCGGAAAGAGAAAATGAAAAAATAATAGATTTTTACGAAAATGTTATGGCAATTACAAAAGAAGATATAAAAAAAATCGCAAAACTCGCACACTTAGAAATTACCGAAGAGGAAGTCGCACTTTACACGCCGCAGATGGCAGAGATCGTCGCTTATGTCGAACAACTAAACGAACTCGACACCGAAAACATCGAACCTGCCATCGGCGGTTTAACGCCTGAAGGCGAAGCAACCCAAACGAGACGCGAAGATGTTCCGCACAAATCTTTGGGACAAGAACTTGCGCTTGACCAAGCGCCATTGGCATCTCACGGACATTTTCGCGTTCCGAAAGTGTTATGAGAAAAGAAATCAGAAATCAGAAATCAGAATTAAAATGAAAAAAGAAAGTTTGCGGAAAATTGTTTTTTTCTGTCTTCTGTCTTCTGTCTTCTGTCTTCTGTCTTGCAGTGTTCCAAATTTGGAAAGCAAAGAATGCACCGAAGCGCGAAATACAGTCAAAGAATTATATTCATATCATTTCGGAAACGATATGAAATTTACAAAGGAAAATTTGAAACAGCGTGAAAAGTATTTAAGCGAAGAGTTGAAGCAGGAATTAGAAAAAAAAACCGAAAGCGCGACAGATTATTTTACCGCGACGGACGATTATCCGAAAGCATTTCGCATCGGCAATTGCAATGTCGTTGAAATGGATAAAAAGGTAAATATGCAGGTTTTGCTCTTTTGGAAAACGGACACGCGAAGCGAACAAAAGGAAATCTACGTTGAAGTTATTAAAGATAAAGACAAGTGGTTGATAAATAAAACAGAAAGTAAATAATGAGCGAAATAAAATCGAAAATTGAAAAAACTTTGGATAACGCAGAAAAACTAAACGAAACATTAAATTCCTTTCTGACGATTGAGCGCGAATATGCGACAAAACGCGCCGAAGAGTTGGAAATTTCCGCAAACGAAAATCAATCTTTGCGCGGCGTTGCAATCGCCGTTAAAGACAATATCTGCACGCGGTTTTCGCAGACTTCATGTGGTTCGCGGATTTTGGGAAATTACCAGCCGCAATACAACGCAACGGCGGTTGAAAAACTGCTCGATGCGGGCGCGATTGTTATCGGCAAAACGAATATGGACGAATTTGCGATGGGTTCTTCCAATGAAAATTCGGCATTTGGAACTGTAAAAAATCCATGGGACACGATGCGGGTTCCCGGCGGAAGTTCGGGCGGTTCGGCAGTGGCGGTTGCGTCAAACGTGGTTCGCGTTTCTTTGGGTTCGGAAACCGGCGGTTCCGTGCGTCAGCCGGCTTCGTTTTGCGGAATCGTCGGCTTAAAACCGACTTACGGCAGAATTTCGCGTTACGGTTTAGTTGCGTTTGCTTCATCGCTTGACCAAATCGGAATTTTCGGACAAACGGCGAAGGACGTTGCCGAAGTTCTTCAAGTAATTGCCGGACGCGACAAATACGACGCGACAACGGCAGAAACGGAAGTTCCGAATTACGCCGCTGAATTGGAAAAAGAAATAAAGGGAAAGAAAATCGGCGTTCCGCGTGCGCTTTTCGGCGAAGGTTTGGACGAAGAAGTAAGAAATTCGGTTGAACAGGCGATTGAAAATTATCGAGATTTAGGCGCGGAAATTGTTGATGTCGAATTGCCGAACTCGAAATATTCAATCGCGGTTTATTACATTTTGGCAACTGCCGAAGCATCTTCAAACCTGGCACGTTTTGACGGTGTGCGTTATGGTTTTCGGGCGGAAAACGCGCCCAAGCTGCGCGAAATGTATATGGAAACCCGCTCGGTCGGTTTCGGTGCGGAAGTAAAACGCCGGATAATGCTCGGAACTTATGTTTTATCTTCCGGTTATTACGAAGCATATTATGCCAAAGCGCAAAAAGTCCGCACGCTCTTAAAACAAGATTTTCTCAATGCTTTTGAAAAATGCGACGTAATTTTAACGCCGACCGCGCCGACTGTCGCGTTCAAAATCGGTGAAAAATCGGATGACCCGCTGGCGATGTATCTGAGCGATATTTACACAGCATCAGCAAATTTGGCGGGCATTCCGGGCATTTCCGTGCCGTGCGGTTTGTCTTCGGAAGGGCTGCCGATTGGTTTGCAGCTTGCGGGGAAAAATTGGTCGGAAGATGTTTTGTTGAACCTAGCGAATGTATATGGAAATGAATTTCCGCTTAAGGCAAAACCTAAACTGGCAATTACGGATTACAAAATTGAGCAGAATCCGCATTAAAAGTTTTGAGCCACTACCATAATTTATAAGAAACTTGGCTTTCAAATTCCATCCGGTTATTTCCACTCGGATGCCAAAAACAAAGGCGTGCGGCGTGAAGGCACAAACGCGGAAACTCGCGCCCGTAATATAGTTTATCACCGACTATTGGATGTCCGATAAAAGCGCAGTGAATCCGCAGTTGGTTGGTTCTTCCCGTTACGGGTTCGAGTTCGAGCAGTGTTTTGTCGGAAAATCTCTCCAACACGCGAAAACGGGTTTCCGATTGCTTACCGTCCGCTTTGACATTCCATTGTTTTTTATCGGCGCAGCGTCCGATTGGCGCGTTTATTGCGCCGGAATCATTTTCGACTACGCCTTCGACCAACGCCAGATACTTCTTTTTAACCAATTTGCGCTGAAAATGATCTGCCAAAACCCGCAAAGCGCGATTTGTTTTGGCAATTACCATCAAACCGGAAGTTTGACGGTCAAGCCGGTGAACGAGTCCGGGACGAACGATTTTGGATTTCGGATTTTGGATTCTGGATTTATCACTATCCGTAGTTTCTTTTTTTTCCTCTGAATTTTTGTTTTTCTGCGACTCAAAGTTCAGATAATAAGTCAAAGCATTCAAAAGTGTTCCGCTTTTCTGCTTGAATGTCGGATGAACAAGCATTCCCGCCGGTTTATCAATAACTATTATTTCCTCATCTTCAAAAACGATTTCAAGCGGCAGTGGTTCGGGCTTCATCGCGGTTTCGGCGTTCAAATCAACTTCAATTTCAACTTTGTCATCTTTTTGTAAATGATAACCGCCGTTTGCAGATTTGCCGTTGATTGTGCATTTGTCTTTTTTCAGCAAATTGCACAGATACATCTTGCTGAGTGCCGTTATTTCCGCGAACAAAAATTTATCAAGACGATTTTTTTTAACAGTTTCGGTGATATGAAATTGCAGTTTTGTTTGCACAACTTTTAATAATAGAAAAGTGATAACTGAAAATTTAACCCAGCTTTTCATTGACAAAAGTGAAAATTCCGGTTGCCACACTGACCACGATAAAAGTTGCTATAGCTCGCCAAACTGTATCATAAACTTCCGTTTGCCAAATTGCCCAAATACACAAAACAGTGCTGGCAACTAAGGAAATCGTAATTATGATAAAAGAAATAGTTCTGACGAGTTTCGGCTCGACTACACCCTTTATCTCGCGTTTCGATTTGACCGCTGATTCATTTTTTGGTTGTTCCATTTGATAGCTATAATAAATTTAAAACCGCCCAAAGTGAAACAACCGAAATCAATATCCAAAGCAAAACGCCTTGTATTAATGGTTTAACGCCGACTTTTTTCAGTGTTTCACGCGACAAACTTGCTCCAATCAGAAAAAGCGTTATGGTCAAACCCTTTTTCGCCAGCATCACCAGCGAATCAAACAAACTGGGCGGAAATGTCGGAGGTATGTAGGTTCTGACTATCGTCGCCAGCAAAAAGAATAAAATAAAATACGGAATAGCAATTTTAGCTTTTTTTTTGCTTTTTCCATGATACAGAAATGAAAAAAGAAATGCGAGCGGCGCAATCCAAAGCGCACGGGCAAGTTTAACGGGTGTCGCAACCGCCAACGCTTCCGCCCCGTAACTTTGCGCCGCGCCGACCACCGAAGAAGTATCATGAATGGAAATCGCCGCCCATATTCCAAACTGATTTTGCGAAAGATTAAGAGCGTGTCCGATGATCGGAAAAACGAACAGCGCGATTGAATTTAATATAAAAACTGTTCCCAAGGACACGGAAATTTCTTCGCTGTCGGCGTCAATGACGGGCGCAACCGCCGCAATCGCGCTGCCGCCGCAAATCGCTGTTCCCGATGAAATTAAGTTTGAGGTTTTATCCTTAACTTTAAGCAGTTTTCCGAGCAGAACACCGACGACAAGCGTTCCGAAAATAGTTATAATCGTAAATAAAATTCCCTGCTTTCCGGCTTTATAAACTTCCGTCAAATTCATTCCAAAGCCGAGCAGAACAATCGAAACCTGTAATAAAATTTTTGTAATTTTACTCGTTTGCTGGGAAAATGGATTACCAAAAGTCAGCGCGACAAAAAGCCCGCAGGCGAGCGCAATCGGCGGCGAAACAAACGGCGTTAAGCAAACGAAAAGCAAAAGGAAAAAGATAATTTTTTGCCAGGTCATAAAATTTAACCGAAAAATAAAAAGACAGGATAAAGAAATTATCTCATCCTGTCCATCCTGTCCATTTCTGTTAAATAGTCTTAGTTTCTGCCGATGCCGAAAACCTTTCGCAAAATATCCGTTGTTCTGCCAACGCGGTTTATTTTGCCTTGCCTTGATTAGCGACGGCTTCCTGCGCGGCTTTGAGAGTTTCCGGGTCGCCGAGATAATAGCTTTTCGTTGGCTTTGAATTTTCACCTAATTCATAAACGAGCGGAATGCCCGTCGGGATATTGCGATGGACAATATCTTCATCGGAAATCGCGTCAAGATACTTAACAAGAGCGCGTAGAGAATTGCCGTGCGCGGTGATAATCAAGCGTTTTCCGGCTTTGATTTTCGGCATAATTTCCGTTTCATAATACGGCACGACACGCTCGACGGTGTGTTTTAAGGCTTCGGCTTTCGGAAATTTTCCCGCTTCTATCAAAGCATAGCGCGGGTCTTTGCCGAGCCAGCGTTCGTCGGTTTCTAATAAATCATTCGGCGGAATGTCGTAACTTCTACGCCAAATCAAAACTTGTTCCTCGCCGTGCTGCGCCGCCATTTCCGCTTTGTTTAAGCCTTGCAGCGTGCCGTAATGCCGCTCGTTTAACAGCCACGATTTCGTTTCGGGAATCCACATCAAATCCATCTCGTCAAGGATTATCCAGAGCGTTCTGATGGCACGTTTCAAAACCGACGTATAAGCCTCGTCAAAGGTAAAACCTTCGGCTTTTAAAAGCTGCGCCGCGGCGCGTGCCTCCTCGCGTCCTTTGTCGGAAAGGTCAACGTCCTTCCAACCCGTAAAACGATTTTCCTTGTTCCATTCGCTTTCGCCGTGTCTGATTAAAACTAATTTGTGCATACGTTTATTTTAGATTCCAAATTTCAAATTTCAAATTTCAGATTCATTATTTAGTATCTTTTGCGCTTCGCCAACCAGATAAAGCGAACCCGTAACGCAAATCAATTCGTCTCTATCGGTAATGCTAAAGGCTAAGTTTAACGCATCTTTCACATTTTCGGTCAGAAAAAATTTGTCCTTTGTAAAACTCTTCAAATCTTCTGTCTTTGTCGAACGCGGATTATCGGGCTTAGTTAAAATTAATTTGTCAGCTTTCGGAAAAAGAATCTCAGCAATTTCGGATAAATCTTTATCTTTCATCGCCCCGAAAACCAGCGTAATCGGTTGTTTAATAAATTCGTCCAAATATTCCCTCAATGCTTTTGCGCCGGCGACGTTATGCGCTCCGTCGAAAAGAATTGAAGGAGTGTCCGCATTAACCCAAAATTCTAATCTGCCTTTATGTTCGGCAGTTTCCAAGCCGCTTTCAATACTTTCTTTCGGAATCTTGAAATTAAAATCTCGTAGATTTTCGGCAACGTGAATCGCCAAGGTCGCATTTGTCCATTGATGCTTTCCCTGCATCCAAAAATCAACTTTGTAATTAGATTTTTTTGTCGTAAAAGACAAATAAAGCAAACCGCCGCCCAAATCTTCTATCAGCTTTACATTCGGAATCGCCCAAATCGGCTCAACACCGACTTCGCGGCATTTTCCGTAAATCACATTTTCGGCTTCCCGTTTCTGTGGCAAAACTAACACTCTTGTATCTTCCCGAATTACCGCCGCTTTTTCCGCTGCAATTTCCGTTAAACTATTTCCCAATATATTTTGATGGTCAAAATCAATCGACGTAATCGCCGCGATTTCCGCGCGTGTCGCTGTCGTCGCGTCAAATCTTCCGCCAAGTCCTGTTTCCAAAATTGCAATTTCTACTTTATTATCTGCAAACGCACTCAAAGCAATTGCCGTAACTTGCTCAAAATATGTCGGAACGCTTTCGAGTTCTCCTTTTTCAACCAGATTTTCTGATATTTCTCTAATTTTTGTCGCGTATCGGGCAAAATCATCTTCACCGATTTCTTTGCCTTCGATTTTGATTCTTTCGGTTATCGAAATTAAATGCGGTGATGTGTAAAGACCTGTTTTAATTCCAGCCGAAATGCAGATTGAATCTAAAAAAGCACAAACCGAGCCTTTGCCGTTTGTGCCTGCGACTTGAACTTTAAGAAAGTTTCTCTCAGGATTATTTAATGCTTCAAGAAGTTTTCGGATATTCTCAAGTCCGAGCTTCATCGCTAAAACTTCATTGCCGAGATTGAGAAGATATTCGAGCGATTCAGAAAAATTCATTTTCAAAAACTATTTGATTTCTTCGTTCATCATAAAATCCAACAAACGAATAACCGTTTCGCGTATCTCGCGGCGGTCAACGACCATATCAACCATTCCGTGTTCGAGCAGAAATTCGCTGGTTTGAAAACCTTTTGGCAATTTTTGTCGAATAGTTTGTTCAATCACGCGCGGTCCGGCAAAACCAATTAACGCTTTTGGTTCGGCAATAATTACATCGCCGAGCATCGCAAAACTCGCCGTTACGCCACCTGTGGTCGGGTCGGTCAGCACGGAAATAAACGGCAGACGCGCATCGTGGAGTCGGGCAAGTGCAGAAGAGATTTTCGCCATCTGCATTAAAGATAAAGTTCCTTCCTGCATTCGCGCCCCGCCGGAAGCTGCGAAAATCACAACCGCGCCGCGTTTTTCGATAGTGCGTTCAATCAAGCGCGTGATTTTTTCGCCGACCGCCGAACCCATCGAACCGCCGATAAAATCCATCGCCATCGCGCCCGCATAAACCGGATGTCCGCCGACTTTTCCCTTGCCTGACACAATCGCTTCCGGCAGACCGGAAGATTTTTTTGCTTGTTCGATGCGGTCTATGTATGGTTTTGTATCAACAAATTCGAGCGGGTCGGCACTGGTTACTTCTTCATCTAACTTTTCATATTCGCCTTCGTCGAACAAAGAATCCAAACGCTCGCGGGCGTTAAACCGAAAATGATAACCGCAATGCGTGCAAACCTGCAGTGATTCTTTAAGTTCGCCTTTGTAAAGCGGATTTTCACATTCGAGACATTTAACAAAAATCCCTTCCGTTTTTACCTTGCGTTCCTCGTCCGCAATTTGTTCTTCTATTTTGGGTTTGTTCCGGCTAAACCAAGACATATTAAATTTTGATTAACTTTTGCAAATTATTTAACTGCTAAGGTTATCATAAGGCGGAAAATAATCTAAAGCGAAGTGCCGATTAAGTAAAATTAGCTTGTTTCTCCTATTCTTAAATGCTAAATTCAAATGGTTCTGTAACAATTAAAGATTTTGAAGTTTAAATTTAAGTTATGAAAAACTCCCTTATACTGTTTGCGTTTCTTTTATTATTTTGCGTATCAAACTCTCATTCAGCCGTTAAAACTTGGGATGGCGGCGGCGCGGACAACAATTGGACAACGGCGGCAAATTGGGTCGGCGATGTTGCGCCCGTTGTTAATGACGATTTAATTTTTCCCGCAACGGCGGCAAAATTTACGGCTAACAACAACTTTTTCTTTCAAACGACATTTCGTTCAATCACAATTGAAGGCGCAGATTATACGATTGGCGGAAGTCCTTTTCGTTTAACTGATGGATTGACCGTCAAGAGCGGCACGCAGTCGATAAACACAGCGATTAGCTTAACCCAAACGCAAACTTTTACTGCCGCACAAGATGCGTTGGTTCATATTGCCGCCGTGAGAGTCGGCAGTTTTACGCTGACGGTTGGCGGCGACGGTTTTATCGGAATTGGAGTTATTTCAGATGCCGGAAATATGATAAAAACGGGCTTAGGTATAGTTTATATTTTCAGCGGAGCGGATTTCAGCGGCGCGATAAATATCGAAAACGGAATTTTGGTCATTGACGCGAACATTCCAAATAGTCCCGTTATCATCAATTCTACAATCGGAAGTGAATTCAATTTCGGCGCACTTGCCGGAACAGGAACAGTCGGAACAACTAATATCAATTCAGGCGCAATCACTTCGGGAACTTTGACCTCGCTAACCGGAATTTTAACCGTTCAAGGAAATCTGACTGTTGGCGCAACCGGTTTAGTAGCCATAAAAATTGCAGGAACTACGCCCGGAGTCAACGGATACGACCAAATAAAAGTTAACGGCACGGTAAATCTGAACGGAGCGATACTTGAGCTAATTCCTTTGGAAGATTTTCTTCCCGCAATTGGTAATTCATTGACAATTATCAATAACGACGGAACTGACGCAGTGGTCGGAACTTTTGCCAATTTGCCTGAAGGCGCAAGTTTCAGCTCGCCTTTTGGTCTGGCGTTTCGCATTACTTATCGAGGCGGCGACGGCAACGATGTGGTTGTTACGCGAGTTAATAAAGCACAATTTGATTTCGACGGCGACGGCAAATCTGACATTGCCGTTTTTCGCCCGTCAAACGGAACTTGGTATGAAAATTTGAGCGGTAATGGAAGTTTTGCCGGTCAGCAATTCGGCGCAAGCGAAGACAAAATCGTTCCCGCCGATTATGACGGCGACAACAAAACCGATATTGCCGTTTTCCGCCCGTCAAACGGCACTTGGTATATTAAGCGCAGTTCCGACAATACTTTTTACGGTGTGCAGTTTGGCGCCAGCGAAGATATTCCCGTGCCGAACGATTACGACGGCGACGGACGCGCCGACATCGCCGTTTTCCGACCTTCAAACGGCACTTGGTATCAAACGAGAAGTTTCGGCAATCAATTTTTCGCACAACAATTTGGGCAAAACGGCGATAAACCGCTCATCGGTGATTTTGACGGCGACGGCATCGGCGATTTAGCGGTTTTTCGCGGCGGAAATTGGTATTTGTTTGAGAGCGCAACCGATTCTTTTCGCACAGTCCAATTTGGTCTTGCGACGGACGTTCCGACTCCGGCTGATTTTGACGGCGACGGCGGAACCGATATTGCCGTCTTTCGACCTTCAAACGGCTTTTGGTATCGCTTAAACAGTGGCGATAATAATTCGTTTGCGGCGGTTCAATTCGGCGTTGCCGAAGATAAACCTGTTCCGGCGGATTATGACGGCGACGGCAAATCTGATATTGCCGTGTTCCGTCCAAGCAACGGCGTTTGGTATTTATTGCGCTCAACGGCAGGTTTTACCGGCGTAAGTTTCGGTCAAAGCGGCGATAAACCTGTGCCGAATGCTTTTGTGCCGCAGTAGATTTCAGATTCCAGATTCCAAATTTCAAAATTAAATTTGGAATCTGGAATCTGAAATCTGGAATCTGAAATTATTTTAATATATTGAGCATTTCAGCGTGAATTAAACCGTTATTTGCACAAATCGGCGGCGCGTAAATGCTGAACGGCGAATCATCGTAATAAGAAACTCGTCCGCCAGCTTCTTCAATCAATAAAACGCCCGCTGCTACGTCCCACGGATGTAAGCCTTCTTCCCAAAAACCGTCGAAACGTCCGCAAGCGACATATGCCATATCAATCGCTGCCGAACCGTCGCGCCGCAATCCACGCGATTTTAAGATAAATTCCGTAAAATGCCGCGCAAAATTTTTGCGTTGCGCGAAATCATATGGAAAACCTGTTACGAGAAGTGCTTCGCTGAGTTTTTCCGTATCTGAAACACGGATTGGTCTGCCGTTCAAAGTCGCGCCTTGTCCTTTTTCGGCGGCAAAAAGTTCATCGCGCGTCGGGTCAAAGGTTACGCCGACAACAATTTCTCCATTGTGTTCGAGTGCCAGCGTTATGCAAAAACACGGATAGCCGTGCGCATAATTCGTCGTGCCGTCGAGCGGGTCAATTATCCATTTCCACGCCTTTTCGCCTTCGATGATAACAACACTTTCGCCCGATTCTTCGGCTAAAATCGAATGTTTTGGATAATAAGACCGGATTTTTTCGATGATGTATTTTTCGGAAGCTAAATCTGCTTCCGTAACAAGATTAATGTTGCCTTTAAAGGATATATTTATTTTTCGCCCGAACTTTTCAAGCAGGATTTGTCCGGCTTCACGCGCCGTTTCGATGGCAAAATTTAGCATTTAATTTTTAGATTTTAGCGAAAGAAAATATCAACATAATCCGTTACACCGTCGCACGGATTATTCATTTCCTGCAAACGCCAGTACTTACGATTTTTTGTAATGGCAAAAGTCATTTCACCTGTCCGGGTGCAGGGTTCGCCATTGTTGATGTGGCTGACTTGCATTACAATTTCGCCGTCAAACAAAAATTCTTTAGCGTCAATTTTGGTAATCACGCCGTCAACTTTCACAAAATCGCTGCCTTTACGTTGTTTTTGTTCTCCTTTGAGATAAAAAACGCCGTTTTTGTTTGAAACGATTGCCGAGCCGAAATAATCCCAGCTAATCCATTGCAAAGAGAAAAGATGTTTGCCGAGCAGCATTTTTTTGGCATTCGGATCGTTGATTACAGTCTTTTGTTGGGCAAAAACAGAAAAACTAAAACCGGCAACAATCGATAAACCCGCGTAAATTATTTTCTTTAACATATTCTCTTTATTTGATGAACTTTTCGCTTAATTCAAGAAATTCCTGAATTTGCGAGTCCCAGAATATCCAGTTGTGTCCGCCGGGAAGTTCGCGGAATTCGTGCGGAACTTTCTTCTCCTGCAAAAGGTTAGCAAAATCGCGGTTGCTTCGATAAAGCATATCTTCCGTGCCGCAATCCAAATAAATAAATGGCAAACTTTTTATTTTATCGGCGGGCATTTCGCGCACTATTTGAAAAATTTCGTTTTCACGGCGCGTTTTGCTGTCCGCCGCGCCATAGACGCTCATAATTGTTTTCGAAATAAAAGTGTTTCCGCCGAGTTCTTTTTCCGTCCACAAAGCCGCGCCGAGCGCACCGCTAAATGAACCGACCACCGCAAACATTTCGGGATACTTTAAACCGAATTTGATTGCGCCGTAACCGCCCATCGAAAGTCCGGCAATTAAACGATTTTCCCGCGCTGTTTTGACGCGGTAATTTTTTTCGATTTCGGGGATAAGTTCTTTGATTATATAACTTTCGTATCTGTCGTTGAAAACAGTTGCGCTGTCGGTGAACCAACCGTTATCGCCTTCGGGCATCACGATTATGTAGTTGTATTTCGCCGCGTACTCAGTCAGTTTTGTTTTGTCTGTCCAATTGTCGAAATGTCCCGTCAAACCGTGAAGCAGATAAAGTATCGGATAAAAAGTTTTTTCGTTTGAATTTTGATAATTAACCGGTAAAATTAGGCGATAAGGCATTTCCCGCGCCATCAACTTGCTATTAAGTTTGAGATTTACGACTTTATGCGGAAGTTCGACTTTTGGTTTTGCGGTTTGTGCCTCAGCCGCAAAAGGTAAAATCAACGAACAAACAAAAAGCCAAAATATAAACAACTTTAATCCATGTTTATTCTTCATTTTATTTTTCTTTATCCGAAAAATCGGCTCAACCAACCGCTGTTCTCATTTTTATCAATGACCTGCGCGAGTTCGCCCGCGTCCAGCCAAACACCCGAACAAGTGTCGCACATGTCAATCGTGATATTTTCGTGATTGGTTTCAACCAGTCTGCCGTCGCATTTCGGACAGTTCAAATTCAAATTCTTTGTCTCTTCTACCACGAGTTTCGACTTCATTTTTTCGATTAGCTCTTGTTCCTTACGATGAAAATACTCGTTCTCTAATGCCTTTCCGCGTTCATCCATTTCGATTGCCATAACAATTGCTCTCCCTTTAATTTATAAATTATTTAATATGAAAAATAACAGACTTCTGTAGAAGTTTCAAAAGTTGAAATTCCTGCAATGTAAAAAAATTAACGTATAAAGACAAAAAATTAAACAGTCAGCCCCTTTAAAAATGTAGCACCGTTTAGGGAAATTCCAACAACACAGTTTCGCCCAAAAACAAATCACCGAAGCATTAACTGTATAAAAAAAAATATCTTTGAAATCAATTACGATAGATAATAGTAGAAAAAAAGAGCCTTATTTTTCTACACTTAAATCTAAACCACCCCTTTTTCAGATTTGATAAAGGAAGATTCGGGCGCATTTCTCGAAAATTTCCGTTTATTTCTCGAAGAGGTATGCAAAAATTTGTAGATGGATTCGTCTGCCCACAGAGAGCGAAAGAAAATTAACAGAATAATCTTTGAATCCATGTCGTTGGAAAAAGCAAATTCTAAATCGAATAGAGGGAATTTCAAATCGAAAAAGTTTCAACGTAGTAGATTAGCGGGCTTCCGGCGAGTAAGCAACTAGACTATTACTTAACTACCATTAAACAAAAAAGCTATTGATAGTCAGTATTTGCGCTATCAGATAAATCAAAATCAATCAGTAAGGAGAACAGTTATGCTAAATTTTAGAATTAAGAAGACGGCAGTTATGGCTCTTACGCTGGCATTAGCCTTCGTAACGTTTCTCGCGCCGT
>MWVY01000055.1_pt1 | contig 25927 bp, 25 predicted proteins | sample 1047251 | NCBI WGS metagenome assembly MWVY01 (sample SAMN06349983, study PRJNA376086) | soil metagenome | isolation source: MS7-5 sample Antarctic (ecotone) soil | place: Antarctica | collected 2015-01-13
AATAATATTTAAAACACCATTAGGAAGACCAGCTTCTTTACAGATTTTACTTAAGAGAAAGGCTGTCACCGGAGTAACTTCCGAAGGCTTGGCGACTACACAATTGCCTGCAGCAATTGCCGGAGCAATTTTCCATGTAAATAAATACAAGGGTAAATTCCATGGTGAAATACAACCTACTACACCTAATGGTTGACGAAGGGTATAGTTGATGGCTCTATCCTCCATAGAATGGCTTTCAGAAGCAAAATGCATTATACCTGTTGCAAAGAACCTGAAGTTGGTTGATGCTCGTGGAATGTCCACTCGCTTGCTTAGCCAAAGCGGTTTACCTGTATCAAGTGTTTCTGCTAATGCTAATTCATCTAAGCGTTCATCTATTAAAGAAGCAATTCGATTTAAAATTTTGAAGCGTTCTTCTGCTGGTGTAACTGACCACTTAGGAAAAGCCTTTTTTGCTGCAGAAACTGCAAGTTCAACATCTCTTTCATTACTGTCCGGTGTCTGGCAAAATACATCTCCGGTTGCTGGATTAATATTCTCAATAAAACGTCCACTCAATGGACCAATTAAATACCCGTCGATGTAGTTTTCTAGATGATATGGAATGGAGAGGTCTATTAGGTTAATTTGTTAATTAGTTAATTAGTTAATTAGTTGTTTGTACATTATTTATTATGCAGGGAAGATTTAGATATAAACTTTATATAAGCATTCAACTTTAGGTGAATTAGCTCTAATTTATTTAATAACTCATCACACCTAATTTCATCCAATATCTTTCTCCGTTTGCATTTATTCAGCCATGACTTTGTTTCCAATATTGATCCTCGTGAATAAAAATAGAATTGTTTACTTTCTTTGTAAAAGAACCTACCATATCCCTCAGCAACATTTACAGATATAGAATCTGCTGATCTCACGATTTGTTTACCTATAGTATCTCTCTTGAAATTATCCCAATTAAGTACAATACTCCAAATTTCATCTGAAAAAGTTTCCGCCAATTTATATACTTCTAATTTTTCAAGCGTATAATCCATAAGTGACTCAATAAAGAATTATATATACTAATTAACAATCAACCAATTAACCAATTAACTAATTAACCAATTAACTGGTTAACTAAATACTCCCTGTTCTCCCTCCATCAACAGTTATACTGGCGCCGTTAACATAAGATGCAGCGGGAGAAGCGAGAAATGCTGCAACAGCTGCTACTTCATTAGCTTCACCAAACCGTTTCATCGGCACTTCCTGAATCATAGCTTTTTGAACTTCTTCTGAAGGCATGTTTTTTTTGTGCGATACGTCTTCTACAATTGCATCAAGCCGTTCTGTTTTTGTAAATCCCGGAAGTACATTGTTTACAGTTATGTTGAATTCACCTAATTCATTAGCCATAGTTTTTGCCCATGAAGCAACTGCACCACGAATTGTATTGGACACACCTAAATTCTTCAATGGAATTTTTACTGAAGTAGAAATAATATTTATCACACGGCCATAACCATCTTCTTTCATTCCATTGATCACTGCTTTTGTAAGTATATGAAATGTTACCAGGTGCTGATTAAATGCAGCAAGAAATTCTTCTTCTTTGGCATCAATGATTGGTCCTGATAGCGGACCTCCTGAGTTGTTTATCAGAACATGAATATTTTGCTGAGCTGTAATATCATTTATCAGTTGCTTTGTTTGATCAATGTTTTTGAAGTCAATAACATGATAGGTATGAGTCTGTCGTAGAGCGGTATCCAACTGTGATGAAGCAATTCTTAAATTATCTTCATTCCTTGCAAGTAAAATACAATTTGCCCCCATTACTGCTAGTTCTTCCGCAATAGCATACCCGATGCCCTGGCTACTCCCGCAAATAATTGCATTCCTGCCCTCCAATGATAAATTCATAAAATGTTACTTTTTTACAGGAGGCTCCATCACTGTGCCACAACTATTACAAGTGCGCAGGCTTTCATTTGAATAAAATTTTTCCATAATTGGAGGTAGCTGCTTCACAATATCTTTTACAAATACTTTTTCTTCGTATAGCTTATTTCCGCAGTTTTCGCAAAACCACATAAAGGCATCTTCTTCATTCTCCTGTTCATCACGAACTTTTTCAATTACCAAACCAACTGTGTCTGCTGGCCTTTGCGGTGAATGTGGGGTTTGAGGTGGTAATAAAAACATATCTCCTTGATTGATAGGAATATCCCGCGGCTTTCCATCATCAATAATTTTTAAAACAATGTTTCCTTCCACCTGGTAATACAATTCCTCACTTTCATTATAATGGTAATCTTTGCGTGCATTCGGTCCGCCTACAACCATAACAATGAAGTTCTCAGCATCCTTATATATACATTGATTACCTACAGGTGGTTTAAGAAGATTCCTATGTTCGTCGATCCATTTATTCAGATTAAAAGGTGAAGCAATCATAGCTTTAATTTTTATTAATGTTCCGTATAAAGTTAGGAGTTAACATTGAAGCGATGTTAAAGAGAATTTCTATTATGTTTGAAGTACATTGTTTTCTTTTCATGTAACCAGCAGCAGTGAAAATTGACATCCACACGCATATCATGCCAGAGAAAATGCCCAACTGGACAAAGAAGTTCGGGTATGGTGAATTCATTCATCTTGAAGAGCGTAATTGTAAGGCATGCATGATGAAAGGTGACAAAGTTTTCCGTGAGGTGAATAAAAATACTTTTGATGCAGTTACACGCAAAAACGAATGCAGCTCCTTTAATGTTTCTAAACAGGTACTTTCTACTATTCCTGTGTTATTTAATTATTGGGCGAAGCCTCAGGATGCATTAGAAACATCCAGATTTTTCAATGACCATATTGCCGAAACGGTTGCAGAACATTTTGATTGCTTTATAGGACTGGGCACAGTTCCCTTGCAGGATGTTGATCTTGCTATAAAAGAAATGGAACGTTGTGTTAAGGAACTAAAAATGCCTGGTTTAGAAATTGGCACCAATGTAAATGGTAAAAACCTGAGTGAACCTGAATTCTTTTTGTTTTTTGAAACTGCTGAAAAATTGGGCTGTTGCCTATTTATTCATCCATGGGAAATGATGGGTGAAAAAGACATGGAAAAATATTGGCTGCCATGGCTGGTTGGCATGCCAGCTGAGGTTTGCCGTGCAATCTGTTCGATGATATTCGGAGGTGTATTTGAAAAGTTTCCAAAGCTTCGTGTTGCATTCGCTCATGGAGGCGGATCATTCCCTTACACCATCGGCAGAATTGAACATGGTTTTAATGTGCGTCCGGATTTGGTACAAGTAGATAATAATATAAATCCAAGAAAATATTTTGGAAAATTTTGGGTTGATAGTTTAGTACATGACAGCACTGCATTTCAATACCTGATGAATGTAGTAGGTGAAAGTCAAATATGTTTAGGTTCTGATTACCCGTTTCCACTTGGAGAACATCATCCCGGTGAATTAATTGAAAGTTTACAGCTTAACAAAGAAGTTCATGAGAAGTTGATGTTTAAAAATGCCTTTGAGTGGTTAGGGATCTCCGAAACTGCAAAATGAGATAACGTAAACTAAATTAACTGCAGTTTTGCTACTTTGGGATCTACTTCTACCCTATCATATTCATAGTTCAATTTAATACGCCATTTCTGTAAAGTAGCTGCACCAATTATTGCTTCTTCACTTAATCCCGGTACAACTAAAAATTCATCACTTAGTAATACATCGTCAATATAAAAATCTAAAGTGACACGGAAGTTTACTTCAATAAAATGACCTTCGCTTGCTGTTGCAATCTTTCTCACTCTTCCTAATGATTCGGGTTCAGCAATACCCTTGATAAAATCTGGATTTATACAGGAAAGATTGGCTCCGCTGTCAAACAATGTGTAAAGAGTTTTCTCTCCTTTTGACCCGGCATATAATAAGGGTAATTTGATAACTGACATAAAGTAAAATTACAAACTTAAAACTTGAAGAAAATAACTACCGATTCTGTATTTCAAAAAATATCAGACTTTCGTTGCTTCATCTCTTCTGCAATTCCTTTACTTCCAGGCTCTTGTTCTTGTAATTTTTCTATTATGTTCTTATAGCTTTCTTGATCTCTATTCTGGCTCAGCTTGAAAACATTATCAATTTCTTCTACCTCCACTTCAAAAGCAACAATTGCCTTCATTAACCTACTTCGGTATTCTTCCGGAAGATTATCAAATATGGTAGTGGATTTATTATTCTCATTTTCAAAATGAAGGGTTGTTTTCTTCAGCACTTCAATTAAACCCTGTTCATCTAAAAACTGCAATTTGCCTTTTAAATGCACACTCATGTAATTCCATGTAGAAGCCTGGTGCGGATCGCTGTACCATGTTGCGCTTACGTAGGAATGATCACCCGTAAAAACAACTAAAACATTTGAGTTATGAACAAAAGCTTTATGATGATCTGTTTGTTTCATCATATGCCCTGTTAAGTAAAGTTTACCGTCCCGCTCTTCAATAAAAACAGGTATTTGGGTTGCAACAGGTCTATTGCTGTTATCACATCCACAGATAAATGCAAATGGGTGCTCGTGAATGAACTCTAAAATCACCTGCTGGTCTTGTTCTTTGAAATAATTAAGATTATACATTTTTTTGAATAGAATTGTTGCAGCACAAGTGAGTGACACAACAGGCGGTCATAGTAGTACAATAGCTAGTTCATAATTATTTCTCTTCCACAACTTCTGCCACCTCTTCTGCTTTCATATGTGCATTGCGCATCGATACACTCCTGGCAACAGTTCCGGCAAATTCATGTAATGCAACTTTAGAAATTTCATCATCACTGATCATTATCGGTACACCAATGTCACCACCTTCACGAATGCTTTGAACAAGTGGTATTTGTCCTAAAAATGGAAGATCATATTCTTCTGCCAAACGCCTGCCACCTTCTTTTCCAAAAATGAAATATTTATGGTCTGGCAATTCTGCCGGAGTAAAATAACTCATGTTTTCAACTAACCCTATAACTGGTATGTTCAACTGCGCTTGCCCAAACATTGCAATTGCTTTTTTTGCATCTGCCAATGCAACATCCTGCGGAGTAGTAACAACTACAATACCTGTCACCGGTGCAGTTTGCATCATGGTTAAATGAATATCACCCGTACCCGGCGGCATATCAATGATCAGGTAATCCAATTCTCCCCAATTCACATCCGAAATAAATTGTTTTATTGCACTGCTTGCCATTGGGCCACGCCATACAACTGCATTTTTTTCATCCACCAACAATCCAATGCTCATCAGTTTAATTCCATAACGTTCCAGTGGAATGATCACTGCTTTGTCATTCACTTCAGTCATCATTGGTCTTTCACCACGTACACCAAACATAATAGGAACACTGGGACCGTATATATCTGCGTCCATTAATCCCACTGATGCACCGCCTTGTGAAAGAGCAAGAGCAAGATTGGCAGAAACAGTGCTTTTGCCAACTCCGCCTTTTCCACTCACTACAGCAATAATATTTTTTACTCCCGGTAAAAGGGTGTTTTTGTCAGCTCGTATTGTTGTTGTGCTTGAGGTAAAATTCACGGTTACATTTGCTTCTTTATCAACCAACAACTTCACTGCATTGATACATGCATTTTTGATCATTTCTTTTAAAGGACATGCAGGTGTTGTCAGCACAACTGTAAAAGAAACATCGTTGCCATCAATCTGAATATTTCTAACCATATTTAACGTTACCAGGTCCTTACCTAAATCAGGCTCCTGTACGTTACTCAAAGCTTTCAACACATCATCATTTGTCATAGGTAAATTGTTAATGAACTGGCAAAGTTAACTTAAGAATCGTGCACAATTATTGTATTGAAGTTGGCTAAAGTACTTTTGGAAAGATGAAGAAAATTTCTGCTGTTATTGTATTGCTCACATTTTTCTCAATAACAAAAGCGAATGCTCAATTTGAAACTGTTCGCGACTCCGTAGTACAATTATATGGTGTAGTTATGACAGCAGATAGCCTGATTGGAATACCCGCTGTTAGTGTAACCGTCAGAGGACAGAACCGCGGAACAATGACAAACAATTCCGGTGTTTTTTCTATTGTGGTATTAAAAGGTGATGTAGTTGAATTTTCTCACGTTAGCTATAAACCAAAAGTTGTAACCATTCCCCGTAATTTGGAGACCAACCAGTACAGCATAGTTCAATTATTAGTTGAGGATACGGTTTACCTACCTGCAACAATCATAAAACCTCGACCCACACGGCAGCAATTTGAACGTGATTTTGTAAAGACTAAAGTTCCTGATGATGATATAGAAATTGCTCGACAAAACAATGATGCTGCTAAACGCCGGGTGTTAATGCGTACTACACCTGCGGATGGCGCAGAAGCTACTGCTATGCAGTTCAGAGATATTAGCAAGAGAGCTTATTATGCCGGACAAATGGCACCACAAAATATATTTTCGCCAGCTGCATGGGCAGAATTTATACAAGCCTGGAAGCGAGGCGACTTTAAGAATAAGTAAATGCTCACTGCCCACCAAAAGGGGGAATTCTCTTGAATTTTACTGCGACTACAAGAAAGGTACCATCAGGATAATTTTTTTTTATACCAGCATTGATATTTCATAGCATCGTCCCTTGCGTCGCAATCACTTCATCTGCATATATAATGGCATCAGTTTTAATACTCTTATCAATACTGAACTCCTTACATTTGTTTGCAGACATTTTTTAATAATACTCTCTACGAATAAAGGTTTGAATAACCTTCCCTTTTGCGGCAGAGGAAAAATCTTTAATAAAAATGAACACAGGCGGCAAAATAGCTGTTATAGGTGCTGGTACAATGGGTAATGGTATTGCACATGTCTTTGCATTAAAAGGTTTTACTGTTTCATTGATTGATGTATCTCAGGAACAATTAAATAAAGCAATTGCTACTATTACAAAAAACCTGGACAGACAACTTTCAAAAGGTGTTATAACCAGTGAATCAAAAGAAAAAACATTACAGAACATATCAACAGCAACTTCTGTAGCTGCCGGAGTAAAAGATGCAGAACTCATCATAGAAGCAGCAACTGAAAATATAGATCTGAAGCTGAATATTTTTAAACAGTTAGATGAACATGCTCCTGCTAATTGCATTTTAGCTACGAATACATCATCTATTTCAATCACAAAAATTGCTTCTGTAACCAATCGTCCACAAAAAGTTATCGGAATGCACTTTATGAATCCTGTGCCAGTTATGAAACTTATTGAGATTATTAACGGGTATGCTACCTCATCACAGGTTACCAGGTTTATAGTTGATCTGAGTAAACAACTTGACAAGATTCCCTGTGTTGTAGATGATTATCCCGGCTTTGTTGCCAATCGCATATTGATGCCGATGATCAATGAAGCAATTTATAGTTTATACGAAGGTGTTGCCGGTGTTGAAGAAATTGATACAGTGATGAAACTTGGAATGGCTCACCCAATGGGGCCGCTTCAATTGGCTGACTTCGTTGGATTAGATGTATGCCTGAGTATATTGAATGTTTTACATGAAGGTTTTGGAAATCCTAAATATGCACCATGCCCTTTGCTGGTTAATATGGTAACTGCAAAAAAACTAGGAGTTAAAACAGGTGAAGGATTTTATTCATACGCTGTCACCAGTAGTAAAGAATTAGTTGTGAGTGATCGGTTTAAAAAATGATTTAAGAAAACATCTTAAAATTATTTTTAATTACTACTTTCGGTAGCAACAAAACTATCCGTTGATAACAATGTATTTAGAAGCATTGGGTTATCATAAGGATAAGGATAATGCTAACCGCTACTACACCAAATGAAACTCTACAACTACCTGCTGGTTAACTTACTTGCAAGTATTCGCTCAATGCTCCTGTTTTCCACTGATGCAATGAAACTGATGTTCATCCCAGGTTTTGAAAAAACCAGGTGGAACATCGGGAAACGAAAAGCATATATTGAATTTTTGAGAGCAAAAAAGAACGTTCCCGCCTACAGAGACTTTTTAATAAAAAACAATTTTATTAAATTAACCTTCAATGGAACAATTCCTGATATTAATGCTATTCCAATAAGTGACAAGGATAATTACATAAGAAAGTATTCACTTGATGAGCGTTGTGTAGGTGGTAAAGTACCTTCCAGAGGTGTAATAATTGATGAGTCATCCGGAAGTACAGGCATGCCTGTACATTGGGTAAGAGGAATGAAGGAAAGAACGATGAATAAACGGATGCTGGAGTTTGGTCTCGCCAATTTAATTGGAAAGGATCCGCAGTTTATTATCAATGCTTTTGCTCTGGGACCATGGGCTACGGGCATTAATATCACCATGTCTTTTTCCGATGTTGCCATTATTAAATCACTTGGACCCGACATACAAAAAATAGAAAATACTTTTTCTTTTTTTGGTAATAAACACAACTACCTGGTGATGGGATATCCGCCATTTTTAAAAACATTGGTGGATACCGCTAATGTAAATTGGAAAGAATATAATGTATCATGCATTTGCGGTGGAGAAGGAATAAGTGAATCAATGCGGGATTATATTTTATCAAAAGGAATTAAAAAGTTATATAGCGGCCTTGGTGCTTCTGACCTTGAGCTAAATATTGCTGCAGAGAACGACTTTACTATTGCGCTCAGGAAATACCTTGAAAAAAATAAAGCGCTTGCAGCGAAACTAATTAAACATTCTGGTGCAATGCCAATGATCTTTCAGTATAATCCTTTAGATTTTTTTATCGAATCCAACGATGAAGGTGAATTGCTAGTAACTGTTTGCCGACCCGGGTATGCTTCACCAAAAATCAGGTATAACATTCATGATACTGGCCATGTGGTACGTATGCCGGAATTTAAAAACATACTGAAGGAGCTGAATATAAATATTAAAGAAATTGGTGTGCCTAAAGGAGATTTACCATTACTTTTTCATTATGGAAGAAGCGATTTTGCAGTTGCATTTTTCGGTGCCAAAATAGCACCACCCGATATGCAGGAGGTAGTTTTCAGATTGCCAGAGCTTGCAAATAATATAAGTTCATTTACAATGATATCTTATGAAGATGAAGCATTGAATAAACACCTGACGATTTGTTTTGAATTAATAGAAACCAGAAATGTTGCTGATTTCACATCTGAACAGTTCACCAATAAAGTTTTTGATGAATTGAAAAATGTAAACCAGGACTTTAGAGAAGCATCAAGGATGGTTCCTGAAGTAAGCAATCCTACAGTTGAATTTTATGCTGCGGGAACAGGACCTTTTGCAGATAAGGATATAAGACTAAAATCAAAATATATTAAGAAGAAGTAATGTTATGAATTTTCTTCAGTCATATACAAAAGAGCAATATGAGTTTGTTCGGGAGTCGAGAAGAATTCTTTTAAGTTATTGCAGAACTATTTCCGAAAACGATTTTCTTAATCAAAATAGTTCTTTTGGCAGAGGAGGTAGTATAAGGAATTTACTGGTTCATATTGTAAACACATATGAGTTTTGGATTGCAAAACACGCATTACATAAGAATATTGTCTTTTCAGAGTATGGATCGAAAAAGAATGTTGATGATGTAGTTACAAGTTTTGACACAATAGACAGCCTCATGAATGAATTCACTGATCTGTATGATAATTCCGTAACTGATATTGAATATGAAATAAACGGAGAGAAAAATGTTGTGAAGCCGCTTAAGTTATTTAGTCATGTAATAACTCACGAATTTCATCACAAAGGACAAATTCTATCTTTAAGCAGACATATGGGTTATATACCAGTAGATACTGATATCATGCGATAAATCAAATAAATATTACCGGTAGGGTTAAATAGATTTAATACTCTGCAAAAAATACCACAACTACACAATACTGTTTATACTCCAGTTTTCAGATAGTATCTAACAAAATCCCCATTTAGATGATTAACGGTCATCAGGTTATGTTGATTCAAAACCGGCGCAGGTAAACCCTCACCAATAATCATTTCCTCATTCGTGATCACTCTTGCTTCATCCCACATATTCTCATCAATAAATGATTGTAACAATTGAGCACCACCTTCAACTAAAACACTTTGAATTTTAAGTTGGTACAAAGCATTACATATTTGATGTACAAGATTTACATCCTCCGTTACCTGGTAATACCTCACGCATAACCTCTCATTATTGGAAGAGGGAGAAAAGTTGTTCCAATGTATATCTTCTGAATGTTGTTTTGAATTAAAAATAATTGTAGATGCAGCTTCATTAAATACTTTTAATGATGGCGGTAGCCGTAAATCCATATCTACAATAAGCCGTAAAGGATTTTTACCGGGCCATAAACGTTGTGTTAGTTCCGGGTCATCGTATAAGGCTGTATTTGTTCCTACTAAAATTGCTGCTTCCTCACCTCTCCATTTATGTACAATTCTATTGGTGTACTCATTGCTTATAAGTAACCGGTTAGCTCCTCCACTTCTTGTCGCAATTTTGTTATCTGCTGTTTGTGCCCATTTCAAAACAATGTATGGCCTATGTTCTGTTTGAAAAGTAAAGAAGCGTCTATTTAGTTGTTTGCAATCTTCTTCTAATATGCCTACTTTAATATCAATACTTGCACACTGCAGCTTTTCGATCCCTTTACCGTTTACCTGTACAAAAGGATCTCTGCATCCAATTACAACTTTAGGAATTTTCTTCTCAAGAATAAGTTCGACACAAGGAGGTGTTTTTCCAAAATGTGCACATGGTTCTAAAGAAACGTATAAGGTGGATTGGGAAATTAAATGATAATACCCCTGCTTAACTGAATTAATGCAGTTCACTTCAGCATGTGCTTCACCAAATCTCATGTGGTACCCTTCACCAATAATTTTATTATCATAAACTAATACAGCGCCAACCATAGGATTTGGTGCTACATCACCCTGTGCTAATTCAGCCAGTTGCAGGCAACGGTGTATGTAAATTTCATCTGAATTCAAGATGTGGAGTTCAATTCAAAAGTAAACAACATGGTTTAAGTTTGTCCTTATGAAAATAGGTGAAGCAGAAGTTTGGCTGAGAAATGAATTACAACACTTATATGATGTATGGGAAGCTGCCAACATTGCTTCTATGGTTATGGAAAATACAACCGGATGTTCTCGCATGGACAGATTAACAAAGAAAGAACAACCTTTGAATGTCCACCAGCTTCACCATCTTACTGCATCTGTACAACGTTTATCTGCACATGAACCCGTGCAATATATTTTAGGTGAAGCATGGTTTCATGGAATGAAGCTTTTTGTTGATAATAATGTTTTAATTCCACGACCTGAAACAGAAGAGCTGGTGGAGTGGATTATCAATGAAATGAAAGCAGCAAAAAGAGATGTTTTTGAAAGAGGTCCTGCAGAAGCTGATGTAACAAAAAAGTTGAAAATTTTAGATGTGGGTACCGGCAGTGGTTGTATTGCATTAGCACTAAAGAAAGCAATGCCTAAGGCAGAGGTGTGGGGCTGTGATATAAGTGATGCAGCATTAAATGTGGCCCGAAGAAATGGTTCGGAACTGGATATACGTGTCGACTTCCAGGGGTTGGATTTTTTAGATGCTGGCCAACGCAGACAATTGCCTACTGTTGATGTTGTTGTAAGCAACCCACCTTATGTACCTCAACAGGAAAGTGAACAAATGCGGCCAAACGTGGTAAAATATGAGCCACATACAGCTTTGTTTGTTGATAATAATGATTCCCTGATCTTTTATAAAGCCTTAGTGGATTTTGGGAAAGAGCGATTGTATAAAGGTGGAAGCATCTATATGGAGGTCCATGAAGATTTCGGTAAAGAAGTATCTGAACTTTTTAGGATTAAAGGATATGAAGTAGAACTGAGGAAGGATATGCAGGGAAAGGATAGGATGATCAAAGTTTCATGAAATGAAAAAGTTACAAATCATTAAAAATATCATTCTAACCGGTGCAGAAGGAAAGCCAATAGCACTGGATATTTTCTACAAGGAAGGTCCTCCCCTGCCTGTTAGTATCTATGCTCACGGTTTTAATGGATTTAAGGACTGGGGAAATTTTGATCTTATTGCACATCAATTTGCTGATGCGGGCTTTCTATTTATGAAGTTCAACTTCTCACATAATGGTACAACACCGGAGCAACCAGAAGACTTTGTTGACCTGGAAGCATATGGTAATAACAATTGTTCTAAAGAACTGGAAGATCTACAACATGTAATTGACTGGACATTAGACAAACACAATCCTTATGCAGCCTACATGGATTCGGAAAAACTCTTTTTGATAGGACATAGCTGGGGTGGTGGTATCGTATTGCTGAAAGCATGTGAAGAACAAAGAGTGAAAAAGGTTACAACATGGGCATCTGTATCTGAATGCAAAACACCGTGGGGTAGTTGGCCAGCAAATAAGATAGATAAATGGAAAGAATCAGGTGTGGAATTTTATACCAATAGTCGCACTAAACAACAGTTGCTTTTATACTACCAGTTGTATGAAGATTATATACAGAATGAAAAAAGGTTAAATATTAAGGAACAGATAAAACATTTGAATATACCTGTGCTCATCTGCCATGGCACAGAGGATGAGGCAGTGCCCGTAAATAATGCTGAGATATTACATGCAGGAATTAAAGAATCAACTTTGTTCCTGGTCAAATCTGATCATGTATTTGGAAGAAAGCATCCATGGAACGAAACGGCATTACCCCATGCAATGCAGGAGGTAGTGAACAGAACGATTGAATTTTTCAAACTACCGTGATCAGCACGTGAACCTACTTTACAGTTCGTAAATTCCTAATTAAAGAAATTACATTTCGTTTCTATTTATTATCCAAAAATGTTTTGCATCATTATTGTGGAACAAGGAAAGAAAACTAAGGTTGACTTTCAGCACTTACCAAATACATAAGAATGAAGCATGTATACTTTCTGATATTCAGCTTACTAATAATATCCTTTGCTCTGGCACAAGAAGAACAGGAGCCGGAGATCAACAATACTACTATAACAGTAACGAGTAACAGCCTTTATGGCAGAGTAACTGATATTGCATCAAACAAAGGATTAGAAGCTGTGTCTGTTCAACTATACGGTGGAAGATCCTACGACAGCTTAATAAATGCAATGTTGACAAGACCCAACGGTGATTTCCGGTTTAATAACTTACCCGCTTCTGATAGTTTTAAGCTCATAATATCTGCTGTTGGTTTTGCAAACCAGGAAAGAATTATACCTTTCTCTTCAGGTACTGGTAGAGGTGATTTCCTGCAAATAGATCTTGGTAACTTAGTTCTGCAGCAGGATGTACAAACGCTTGGCGCTGTTACTGTTACTGCTCAACGATCTGCATTGGTAATGGGAATTGACCGCAGGGTCTTTAATGTTGATCAGAGCTTGACTGCCACCGGTGGTACAGCAGTGGATGTAATGAAGAATATTCCTTCTGTTACTGTTGATGTTGACGGTAATGTAACCTTACGCAACAGTTCACCACAAATCTTTGTCGATGGACGTCCAACAATTCTTACGCTTGATCAAATTCCGGCCAATGATATAGAAAGAGTGGAACTAATTACAAATCCATCGGCAAAATTCGAGGCTTCAAGCACAGGAGGTATCATAAACGTAGTAATGAAGCGAAACAAAAGGGTAGGATTAAATGGAATCGTTTCTGTTGGTGCCGGGTATCCAGACATTTTAAATGGCAACCTCAGCCTGAACATGAGACAGAACAAATTCAATTTTTTTGTTAGCGGCAGTTATAATCAATCGGGTGGGGAATCGGACAGAGAAACGCTTAGACAAAATAAAATAAATGGCATTATAGATAATTACTTCGAGTAGTATTTGCGATGGCAGGGGCTTCCGAGTTCCGTCTGCCGAAACAAATGCTGATTAAAAAACTAATGTACAAAATATATTGAACAGCCAAATAGGTAAAGTCCAGCCCGGATATGCGGTACAATAGCGAACCGAAGCCGAAGCTAACAACTTCCCGCCCTGCTATTGCAAATACTTTTATTGTGTGCATACCCTTCTGTGTCAAACTAAAAGGCTGCTCATAAAAAGAGCAGCCTTTTTAAAAAAAGGTACTAATGTCATTTATTGTTTGATAAACGAGGCTGTTACCAAAGTATTATTGATAAGTGCTCTTAGAAGATAAACGTCTGCCGGTAAATCAGCAACATTAATAGTTACTTTTTCAGAAGCGGCATAGGTAAATTGTTTTCTTACCTGTCCCAGTTTATCAACAATAAACAGTTTTGTAAATTCGCTCTTGTCAGTGGTTTGCACCGTCAACATTCCGTTTGTTGGGTTAGGTGCCAGCAGTAGCTGCATACCGCCACCACACCTTGCAGGTACTGGTCCAACAGTGAGTGAAACTGTAGTGGGGTCAGAAAGACCACAAGCATTTTGTGCCTGCACACTTAAGTAGTTGTAGTAAGTAAAACCTACCATTGGATTATACACAAGTGGAGCTTGATAGAAGTAATCACCTTCTCCAGTTACTTGACCATAGTTCAAATTCCAAATGTAATTTGTTGCACCAGCCGGATGTGTACATCCCGCTTCAACATAAGTTCCACACCAGCGGTCATAATTTAATCCTACTATTGTTGGAGGTAATGGTGCGCCAACCAAAATTTCTTTAGTTATAGGCGTAGAGCATCCGCTTATTGTGGCTGTTATAGTGGTGGTACCATCAATATTTTTTGTTGCGGTTGTTTGATTACCCGATACCGGGTTAAAAGTAACAATTTGTGGTGAGGCAGACCAGGTAACATTTGTGCCTGGTGAAACGTTAACAGAAAAGACAGCGTCATTACAAAAAGCAGATGGTCCAGACATCACAGTGCAACTTGTATTGCAAGGCAAAATACCTCTTGCTTCATTTTCAAACCATACAGAACCTTCTGGTGAAACACTTACATGTTCCTGATTATAGGTTGGTGCATAAATATGGTCAAATGGCGTTGGCGGACATTGGTCAATTCGTTGGTATAGATTTTTATTTGGATAGCGTATATCCGCCGCACTATAGCTTGGCATCATCGTAAAGTTGTTGATGTTGATATTGAATGTTGGCTTATCGCCCGTCAAAAGATAAATCAACTCTTTAGCTAAGAAAGTACCATGCGTTTCCATGTCATCCGAAAAACGATCTCCAATCAAACCCCCTGGAGCATTGTCCTGCGAACTATTGCCCCATGCTGCATCTGCATAATAATTTTTCTTTCCCAACGGAACCCAAAACAGAACATTGTAAAGAGGACTGGCAGTCCACATTTCTGCTACTCTATTTGTACCATTATTTGTAGCGGTCCGTCCAATCCATTTAATTTTTTTACAAATATTGTCATTGCATAAGCCCCAAATACTTTTCCATCCTTTGCGTTTAATTTCTATATCCAATAGTTCAGTATTGGTTCCGTGATTAGGATTGAGCGTACCGTTTCCTGCACCATTTATTAAAGCCACTTTTCTGCTTTGTTGCGGATATTCACCAACCGCTGCTAAATTTTGCAAAAACTGATTTCGTAAAGCATCCGGTGCCGGGAATTGAGAATTAGCCGTGTGATGATGGGCTAACATTTGTTTTGCCGCCAAACCATTGTATAAACCTTCTCGTATTGATTTTACACCTTTTAAAATTCCACGCCTGGTAATGTATTCAATGTAATTCTGTAAACCTATGGGTACATTGGCACCCTGATGACAACCGTCAAAGGAAATATAGGTTCTTACCCGGTGTGGAATATTGTTATTTTCCATGTATGAAAGTGCATATTGAGCAATTAAAGAACCCATGCTTGGCCCAATCAATGTAATATCCTGCAGATAATTTGAGCCATAAGTTTGATTGAGCCGTTCAATTAAAGCAACAAGTGCCATAGCATTTCTTTCCAGTAAATCATTGCCGTGCTTGAAATCCAAAATGATAAAATCTAAATCATCATTCGGGTCAGCATTGCCGTTATCAAGCATGTAGTCACCAAAAAGAACTTGAGTTCCATTTCTAATAACAGATTTATTAATATATTCCTTATAGATGTCACCTACCTTCCTGTCATTGGTTGGGTCAATGCCATCAATGAAAATTACAGGTCGTCTCACTACTTTGCCTGCACAATTATTTCCATCGTCTTTAAAGAAAAAGTAAGCGGTGTCTTTTACAGGTTCAACTATAAAGTCAAACAAACCGGGGCCTGTCCGAACTATCTGATTATGTACAGCAGGCGGATTGCCGTATTGTGCATTGATAGGCGCTAACTTTGCAGGGTCGGGATCAATTACCCATTTAGTGCCGCCACCTTTGCCTCCTTTACATGGCGTTAACGGATATTCATCTTTTTTCTTCTTCGCAAGTATTTTAAAAGGATTTCCATAGCGGATCCAATGTCCAGCAACGTCAATGCCAATGACTACTATTCTTCCAATTATAGTTCTGCCAATGCGCTTGGTTATGGAACTAAAGACAGAAGTGGTTCTTTGCATGCTTCCGCCACCATATGGATTATCAACCACCCACTCGCCCTGTCCATCTCCAAAATCAATACGTATTTGTTTAACGTCAATATAATCGTTGTATAAGAAGAATTGCGGGTCAAGATAAAATGTATATTCCTGATCTTCAACAAATACGGCATCATCAGCAATAATAGGAGAAGCAATAAAAGTGCTGTAGTTGAAATAAGGACTTCGTGGTCTGCCTGCTACATCAACAAATTGTCCGTTAGGCAAAGTATCCACCAAATTATCTACATAGGCGTTTGTATCCATTACATTGTATTTATAATTCAGCACTCCTATGGGTATAGCATTCACGTAGGTATTGGTATTCAGGTTTGCTTCCAACGCATCGGGTGAAAGCCAACTGGAGTTATCGTAAGCTGAATGATAGAGTTCATAATATGCCTGTATGCAGTGTCTTGGCCCTGTAGTGTCCGTAAACTGGTCTTGTTGCTTGAAACGTTCAATATCTGCAACCGGAAATATCCGGTCGTACAAAATGCCGGATGTAATATTGGATTTGTCAAGATTTTGCAATTTATAATCTGCGTAAGTTTTATAAGGCAGCGTATCCCAGATTACTTGGCTCTTTGCTGAAAATGTAATAATTGACAAAAAGCCTATTGCAAATAAATATCTGTGTAAAATTTTGCGTTTCATAATTAGTTGGTGTTAAGGGTTTAAATTTTAGTTGGTTTTGTATTGAAGCCTGAATTTGCCTTCAGTAATTTTTACTGTTTTATTTTGAACAGCATTATATGCTTCAAAGTAAAAAGTACCTGCAATAATTTTATTTGTTTTGTCAAGTGTGATAACGCTAAGTTGCCCTGTTCTTATACTGTCGGTGCGGAAAATGTCAGACGGATTACCGATAGTATTGTCATAAAGAGCATCATGTTTTGTCCTTTCGTGATTTAAAGTGTAGGTGGTTTCTTTAATGTTCCTATCAGAAGAAAACAAGCTAATTGTTTCAGTGCTTCGGCTGCCCTGAATTAGAATAATTGTATCACCAAGTAAATATGCCGTTCTACAATTAGCACAATCATCTGGTACATATTCCTGTCCCTCCACTTTGCATTTAAAATAATATTCTGGTAGTTTTTCTTTGTTGCATGATGCTGCTGTGCAGGAACAGATAATTAAAAGAAGAATAAAATATTTCATGGCTTTATTGTGATAATTAAAGTTAGTTGGTTTTGTATTGAAGACGAAATTTGCCTTCGGTGATTTTTATTGTTTTATTTTGAATAGCATTATATGCGTCATAATAGAAAGTACCGGCAATGATTTTATTTGTTTTGTCCAGAGTTGTTATAGTAAGCTGCCCTGTATGGGTGGCATCAGTAAAATATCTGTCATTTGGAGTTGTAGAAAATTTGTAGTCTCCTCTTCGGCCTATAATTCCATTTAATATATAATTACCAATTTTGATACCTCCATTGTCATTAATCCCTATTCCTAAAGTTTCAAAACCTCTGTTTCCTCCTAGTATCAAAATTGTATCTCCCAAAATGTCTGCTGTCCTACAATTAGCACAATTATCAGGCACATACTCTTGTCCATTTACTTTGCATTTAAAATAGTATTCGGGCAAATGTTCTTTGTTGCAGGATGCTGCTAAAAAAAATGAAGCGGTTAAAATTAAAAATAATTGTCGCATAGGTTTAGTGTTTTAATGAGCGTTGGCTTGCAGCTCTTTTGACTGCATTGGCAAGTTATTATTAAGACCGCAATGCAGCCAAATGTGCTGCAAAGGAGGTGGGTTAAGTCCGGTTAAGAAATTGTTAGCTGGGTTGTGCATTTGTCCGTTATTATTGTTCTTTATTGCCTCCGAATTATTAGGGTGTGTCAAACAGGGTTGCTTACAACAACCAATTTTCTGTAAACGAGAGGTTGCGTCGATTTAATTCTATTCGATTAGGAGTTGACTTTTTTATGGATAACAGGAATACCATCTCTCTAACCCAGGGACTGGTGAAAGGTATCTTTAGAAATGATGAGGAACAGGAACAGGAGTTTTTAAATAGCAGTAGAATATTACAGCGTTCGGGGGAACGTTTTTCAGAATCAAGGTCAAATTTCAATCGCAACAGTACTCAATTTAGCTTCAATCATAATTTTCCGGAGCAGGGTAAGGAGCTGACTGCCAGCATTAATTATAATTATGGAAATGGAGAAAATAATTCCAACATCTTAAACAGGTTTTTCAATCCAAATGGCACTCCTTCCTCAAGTCCATCCACAGTACTTAATCACGGTGACAATGATAACAAACAAGTTACGTTCCAGGTGGACTTTGTTAATCCTTCAGGCAATGATCGAAAATTCGAAACTGGTATTCGCACTTATATAAATAATTATGAAAACAGGTTTAGGGCAGTTGCAATTAATAATGGTTTTGAGACTGTTCTTCCATTGAGCAATGATATTGAATACAGGGAAGTAGTTAACGCTCTATACATGACGTTCTCAAATAAAATAAAAACCTTCTATTACCAGGCCGGTTTAAGAGCAGAACAATCAAAATTTGATGGAAAACTTTTAGACATCAACAAAAGTTTTGGTTATAACTATCCTGATGATTTTAATAAAATTTTTGATGCTTTATTTCCCAGTTTATTTCTTACTAAAGAAGTGAATGACAGGGCTGAAATGCAATTGAATTACTCACGTAGAATAAGACGTCCAAATTTTTGGCAGCTTAATCCCTTTGTAGATATAAACGATCCACTGAACATTAGCCGCGGCAATCCTGAACTGCGACCGGAGTTCACTAATTCATTTGAATACAATTACAGCCAGCGTTACAATAAAGGAAATTTCCTTGGTAGTATCTATTATCGGAATACAACAGAAGATATTACACGATACAGCGATACATTAACTGCTGCCCAGTTTCAACAACTGAATGAAGCAGCAATAGAGCCAAATGCTATTTTAAATACATTCATTAATGCACGGTCAATGAACAGGTTGGGCGCTGAATTTACTGTACAACATAAATTGGGTGACAATTTTGATATAACTCCAACCATAAATGGAGAGTTCCAGATTGTTAATGCTAACATTAATCAATTAGATCTAAGTAATAAAGGTTTCAATTGGGAAGCAAAACTGATCACCAATTATCGCATAACAACAGAGGCACCTTCACTGTTAAATAACTTCAGCTTTCAGGCTATTGGAGAATATGAATCACCACGCATTATGGCACAGGGAAAACGTTTGCCGGAATACAGTGTAGATTTTGCAATGAGAAAGGATTTTCTGAAGAATAAAAAGGCGTCGATCACTTTCAGTGTGAACGATGTTTTTTGGACAGATAGAGACGGTGCCATCTATGATACTCCAAACTTTTACCAGGAAACATACCGGCGAAACCTGCGTAGTTTTCGCATTAACTTTTCTTACAAATTCGGCGATTCAGAATTCAGGATAAACAGGCAGAGAAACAATGATAATGATGATGACGATTAACAACGCTGAACTGCCTGATATTTTTTCAATAGCATTCATCAAGTATCAATCATCTTTATTTCGCATATGGTAACAGATGAAGCTAGTAATCTGGCGAAAAAAATCTGGGATTATCACCACGTAAATCATACACTAATAAAGTCTGACTGTATTTTGGCGCTTGGAAGCCATGATAAAAGAGTTGCAGAGAGAGCGGCAGACTTGTTTAATGAAGGTTGGGCTCCGCTATTAATATTCGCAGGTGGGCTGGGGCGATTAACAGAAGGAATGTGGCAAGAAACTGAAGCAGATCTATTTGCCAGGATTGCAATGGAAAAAGGTGTTCCAAAAGAAGCCATACTTATTGAAAACAGATCCACCAATACAGGAGAAAACATTTTGTTTGTCCGGCAGTTACTACACGACAGAAATATAAACCCGCAAACTTTTATAATTGTTCAAAAACCTTATATGGAGCGAAGGAGTTATGCAACTTTCGAAAAGAATTGGCCAGGTAAAAGCTTCATTGTTACTTCTCCGCAAATAGCTTTCGAAGACTACCCGAATGAGGAGATTCCACTTGAACAAGTGATTAATATAATGGTTGGTGATCTGCAAAGAATTAAAATTTACCCTGAAAAAGGTTTTCAGACTTACCAGGAAATACCTGATGATGTTTGGCAGGCTTATGATAGATTAGTTGAAATGGGTTACGACAAACAATTGGTATCAATTACAACTTAACCTATTCAATCTTAAATACTACAGAATTCTTTCTCACTCTGTTTTTGTAACTTGAATTACTAACAATCATTCCTTGAACTTATTAACCCGCAAAGAATTTTTATATACCTCAGCTCTTGCAGTAGCAGCATTTGGTTGCCGCAGTTCATTTTTAGCAAGGAACAAGATCCCACTATTGTCTTTTTCAACACTTGGTTGTCCCGACTGGACATTTCAACAGATCACCAACTTTGCTGTGCAGCATGGTTATAAGGGTATTGAAGTAAGAGGACTACAAAGACAGTTGGACCTGACTAAATCCCCTGAATTCAATACAGAAGAAGCTCGGAAATCAACCAATAAATCAATGAATGAGAAAGGATTAAAGTTTGTTTGTCTGGGATCTTCCGCTAACCTGCATTTTCCCGAAGGTGCGGAAAGGGAAAACAATTTGGCCGAAGCTAAACGCTTTATTGATCTCGCACAACAGATCAACTGTCCTTATGTAAGAGTGTTTCCTAACAAATTCCCAAAAGAGCAGGAAAAGCAACAAACAATAGATCTTATGGTAGATGGGTTATTGATTTTGGGTGATTATGCAAGAGAAAGGAATGTTGCTGTATTAATGGAAACGCATGGTGATGTAGTTAAGATAGATGATCTCCACAAAATCATGCAATCAGCGAAACACACAAATGTTGGTTTGGTTTGGGATGTTTCAAATATGTGGACGATTACTAAAGAGCCCCCGGAGGAAGCCTGGAGAAAATTGGAAAAGTATATCCGGCATACACATATAAAAGATGCTAAACTGGTAAACAACAAACTAACTTACACATTATTGGGTGAAGGTGACGTCCCGGTTTTGGATGCTATTGAAAAGATGTCAAAAAGTAATTACAAAGGCTATTACAGTTTTGAGTGGGAAAAGATGTGGCATCCCGAGATTGCTGAACCAGAGATAGCATTAGCACATTATGCAATGACAATGAAAAAACATTTTAAAACTGCTTTACAGTAAGTATTTGTCGGTGTGTCGGTTTATAGTCAGTATTAAAACATAAAATAGATCAGAGGCAAAACGAAAAACCTTTTCAATCTTCATACTTCAAACTATAAAATTCTAAATTTCAACATCAACCATTAAACTTTAAACCTTCAACTTTCTATGCCCGGTGATACACTAAATCTAAATACCAAAGCAAAACAACAGAATTCGTACGATGCTATTGTTGTTGGCTCCGGCATAAGTGGTGGCTGGGCTGCCAAAGAATTATGCGAAAAAGGATTGAAAGTGTTACTGCTGGATCGGGGACGCAATGTTAAACATGGTGAATATCCCACTGCAACAAAAGCTACATGGGAATTCCCACATCGGCTTAATTTAACCAAAGAAGAAAAGGAAAGAAATTTTGTACAGAGCCGTCACTATTCTTTCCGTGAAGACAACAAACATTTTTACATTAACGACCTGGATAACCCTTATGAAGAAACAAAACGTTTTGACTGGATCCGTGGTGATATTGTAGGCGGCCGGTCGCTTTTATGGGCAAGAGCCTGCTATCGTTGGAGCGATCTTGATTTTGAAGCGAACATGAAAGATGGACATGGTGTTGACTGGCCGATACGGTATAAAGATATTGCACCATGGTACGATCATGTAGAAACGTTTATTGGTGTAAGCGGAAACAGGGATGGCATTGCTGTTGTTCCGGATGGAAAATTTCAGCCACCTTTTGAGATGAATTGTGTTGAAAAACATTTTAAATCAGAAGTAGAGAAGAATTTTATGGATAGAAAAGTCATCATCGGTAGAACAGCCAATCTTACACAACCTGTAAAAGGCAGGGGCTTGTGCCTGGCCCGTGACCTATGCCATAGAGGTTGTCCATACGGCGCTTATTTTAGTACCAATGCCAGTACCATACCTGCAGCTTATGCAACAGGTAATCTTACGGTGAGACCACATTCACTTGTTAATAAAGTATTGTATAATGATCAAAAGCAAAAAGCAACAGGTGTTGAGATCATTGATACTGAAACTAAAAAAGTTGAAGAGTTTTACGCAAACATCATTTTCCTGAATGCCTCTACAGTAGCAACTGCATTTATACTTTTGAATTCTGTCTCATCACGTTTTCCAAATGGTCTTGGCAATGGAAGCGACCAGGTTGGCCGCAACCTTATGGATCACCACAAAGGGCTTTCATTTTCTGCACAGGTAGATGGCTTTGAAGAAAGCTATTATTATGGTCGCAGGCCTACAAGCATTTACATTCCGCGCTTCCGGAACATAAAAAAACAACAACCAGGTTTTTTACGTGGCTATCATTTTGGAGGCAGTGCTTCAAGACAAAGAGGAAACAGTGATGTACCTATTGGTGCAGAATTAAAAGAAGGTCTGACAGTGCCGGGACCGTGGCAAATGGGATTATTTGCATTTGGTGAATGCTTACCGTATGCTGAAAACAGTGTTACGTTGAATAGAGATAAAAAAGACCAGTGGGGCAGACCGCTTGTTGCAGTTGATTGTGAGTTTAAAGAAAATGAAAGAAGCATGCATGAAGATGTAAAAGTTACAGGACTTGAGATATTAGAAACGGCAGGATTCAAGAATACGGCAGTACGAGGCAGTATCTCTTTCCCCGGGAATGCAAATCATGAAATGGGGACTGCCCGCATGGGCAATGATCCAAAAACATCTGTGTTGAACAAATACAATCAAATGCACGAAGTGCCGAATGTGTTTATTACAGATGGATCTTGCATGACTTCCGGGTCATGTGTAAATCCATCAATCACATATATGGCGCTGACCGCCAGGGCGTGCGATTATGCGGTAAAGGAGATGAAGAGGATGAATGTGTGAACATGTGGAAGACAAGCTCACTTAAAAAATTATGAATAGTAATTGCCTGAAAACCTTAAGCAGTAATGAAAAAATTATCAGATTTAATTGCAATTCTTGAAAGCAAAATTGCTGTTCATGAGCTTATTAACTCTTCTATTTCTAAAGGTTCAGTTGGATGGCACATTGAGCACACATTACTTACGTTTAATACAATAATTGAAGCATTAAAGAAATCTGATCCCGCGAATTATAAGTCGAGATTTGATTATAGAAGGCTTTACGTTTTATTACTTGGTAAAATTCCGCGGGGCAAAGTAAAAGCTCCGGCAGTAGTTCAGCCGAAGGAGGATCACAATGTTGATACTTTACAACAGCACATTTCTATTTCAAAACAGAACTTGAAATCTCTTGAAGATTTGCAGCCCAGCAACTTTTTTACTCATCCTTTTTTAGGTGACATGAACTTAAAACAAGCTATCAGGTTCCTGCAAGTTCATACAAGTCATCATGTTCATATTATTGATGACATTGTTAGAAGTAAACCCGATTGAACCTATGTTTATAAAAGCAGTGGAGCAATTTTGAAATAGAAATTACAGGTGGTAAAACAAAAACATAGACTGGTGCTAATTCTATATTCTATTGTGCATTTCTGTCAACCGCCAAAACTGTTCTTGCATTTAGCTCACGTGCAATACGCATTACGCCAACAACATACTCAAGAGGTACCGTTTTATCAGCATTGATAACAACTGTTGGATCTTGTTGTTCTTTTTGAATGAATGGGAGTAAAGCCGCTTTCATAGCTGAATCGCCAGATACACGTGTGGTACCTACATAATAAACCTTGTTTGCATCTATAGAAACCACAACAGATTGTTTTGCCTTAGTATCGCTTTTGGCTTGTGGTTGAGTGAGTTTTATAACGTTTGGATTAGCCAGCGTTGCTGCAATTAAAAAGAACAATAAAAGAATGAACAGGATGTCATTCAATGGTCCGGTGTGCACCTGTGCATGAGCTCTTAATTTTCTTCTTATGTTCATTTAATTATTTCTAATTACTAGTTTCTAAATGTTGCATAGCGAATAGAACGTAAAAGTGAGTGACACAACGGAAGTTCAATAGTTATTCAAATGCCGGCTACAAAACCCTTCGACAAGCTCAAGGTGACAATCATTAAAAATTTTGAATTTGACTTTCACTTTTTGACCTTTTTTTATCTTGTTGGCTCTTGTAAAATATCTATGAACTCTGCACTTGATGCTTCCATTTTGTTTGCCGTTTTATCAACCTGCGTTACCAAATAACTATGCATTATGTATGCAATTACACCTATTATTAACCCCACTGCCGATGAAATTACTTTAGTGTAAATACCGCCTGCCATTGTTTGAATGGTAAATTCGCCAGTGCTTGCCAATGCATAAAACAACTGGAACATACCAACTATGGTTCCAAGGAAGCCGAACATTGGAGCTATACCGGCAATGAGCGCCAAAATAGATAAATTCTTTTCCATGTTATACAACTCGAGCTTGCCCACATTCTCCATGCTTTTTTCAATACTGTCAATGGGTTTACCTATACGCTGGATGCCTTTATGAATGATCCTTGCAACAGGATGGTCTGTATTTTTTGCAAAGCTGCGTGCTGCACTTACATTACCTGTCATTATATGATCCCTTACGATGTTCATGAAATTAGAGTCAATACGTGCTGCTTTACGTATCGTCATCATCCTTTCTACAAATACATATATAGTAATGATAAACAATGCTATAAGCGGGATCATTAAAAGCCCACCAAGGCGGAGTAATTCAAAAATGTTCAGATTGCCATCACCATTTACATCAGTTGTGGCCGGGGTGTTATTTGCTAATTGTTGTGTGGTATCAAGGATTTGGAGGAAATGGATCATAAGCTGTTTTTACCGTTGCGAGTTGAATAACGCAAAAAATCAATTTATTATTTTGCAAGAATAATATTAAGCTTATAAAAAAGGAATAGCTAATTAAAACAACAGTAAAGTTTTTATGTTATTTAACAGCTTAATTTAAAATAGAAGCCGCTTTGGTAAGCTGAAGAAGAACCTGTTGTAAGAATAGCTAGTAACCTACCCGCTGAAACATAGTGTTCAAATTAGTAAACCCGATTAATTCATCTGCACGTGCACCAAACGGACGGTAGTAAACTAAAACAGTGTATGAATTTTCGGTTCCCCAATAATTACCTTCAGTAACACTAAAGTCCGGAACTCCTTTTTTATTATATGGAAGTGTTACATACATGTAATTATAAAAACCCTGTTTCAGGTACATTGTTTTTTCATATGC
>MWVY01000056.1_pt1 | contig 25829 bp, 23 predicted proteins | sample 1047251 | NCBI WGS metagenome assembly MWVY01 (sample SAMN06349983, study PRJNA376086) | soil metagenome | isolation source: MS7-5 sample Antarctic (ecotone) soil | place: Antarctica | collected 2015-01-13
TATCCGCATCCGTCTGTTAAACTGGTGTCAGGTAAAATTGATCTATCAAATGCTTACGATACAAAAATTGAGAGTGGGATAAAATAGCAATAAAGTGGGGCTATAGTGATCTTCCAAAAAACGTAACTGAAAAAGATACTTTAAACAAAATTTTGAATGATGCTTACAGGCGTGGGTACCAGTTTATAAGTGATAGAGATGCACGGGCACCCGGAGGCATGCATCCCCAGGCGCACCTGTGGGACAACAACGCCAGGGCTGCATCTGAGCTGACATCGGTAATGAAGATCCGGCAAAAAGCTTTAGAACAATTCGGAGAAAACAATATACGAAAAGACATGCCTTTAGCTATGCTGGAAGAAGTACTGGTGCCGATCTATTTCTTTCATCGGTACCAGTTAGAAGCTACTTCTAAAATTATTGGCGGTATGTATTATACGTATGCTTTGCGGGGAGATGGTCAGGTGGTAACCAAATCGGTTCCTAAAGCAGAACAGGTAAGCGCTTTGAATGCAATTATTGAAGCCATTGATCCTGATAATTTATTATTACCTGCTAAAATTTTACAGGTTATTCCTCCGCGTCCAGCAGGTTATAATTTTAGTCGTGAGCTCTTTAACAAGAGAACAGGGTTTGCGTTCGACGCTTTAGCGCCGGCTGAATCAGTAACTGATTTCATTTTTTCCTTCGTCTTTCATCCTGAAAGAATGAATCGGATGATGCAGTATAAACATTTGTACAATGGATTAGGCGCAGATGAAATGATTACTTCTTTAATAAACAGCACATGGAAGGCTCCGAGGCAAACCGGAATAAAAAAACTAATTCAACTACAAAATGAACAGGTTCTACTAACTTATTTACTCAGTACCAGTATAGATGAAAACGTTTCCTATACAACAAGAAGTGTTATTCAGCATACCTTGTCAAACCTGAAGGCATATATTGAGAAGCAAAAAAATGGCTCAAATGATGCAACATATTCCGGGCATTTACTCCTTGCACTTGAACGAATAAAGGCTCCCGAAAAAGCAAAGGCTACAGTTCATAAAATAATGCCTCCGGGAGCACCAATCGGATGTGATTTGGAATACTAGTGCAAATAAGCAGTTTAATTATTACCTGAAACTCGGGTGATTAGTTCTGATTGTGAATGCAATAAGTTATTAAGGATGCTTTTCATCATGTATTAAACAGAGTCGTTAACTCTCTTTTGCGTTTTGGTCTTTTGTATCAATATACCCGATTGATTTTGTTTTAAAGAGCTTGCCTATTTTTTTATTTAATCGTCGTGCCGTATTGCTTTCAATTTTTTTTACAGGCAACGCTGAAAAATTGAAAAGGCTCATAGAATTGATTATTTCTTCAGTGGTTTTCTTTTCAAAGTATGTTTTTAAAAAAAAGCTTGCAATAGTATCATTCCATTCCTCTTTATTACTCCAATAATGGCCTATCAATGAGTCAACAGATTTGATTTTATATATATGATTCAATGCAACAGAAAGCGCAAATTGTTCTATTAATCTTGGTGTTACACCTGCAGCGCACATCTCATCACATATTTTTAAAGCGAGATCACATTCAAGCAGCTGTTTTGTATTAGGACAACCTGCCACACCGGCATTCCACATTTTTTCCTCCTGAATCATTTTTAATCCGCCGAATAAAGCACCTTTTATTTGGCCCCACATTTTTTTTGCGGTTTTTTCTGGCATTGCGCTTAGAGGACCTTCATCTTCATGCATTATTGCATTTCCGTTCTTCAGAATACTTTGAAGTTCACTAACGTCACCATAAAAAAATGTATCTGTATCAAGATATATTACTGGTCTGCCTGGATATTCTCTACACATCCATTCAATAGCTTTAATCTTAATTCGCCAAAAAAAATCATAACGGCCTTTCCATTCATTTAGTATTTCGTTACTGATAGGTCTGACGATTATTTGATCATCTAAATGAGCATAATAGTTAGGTGAATCTGTGATAATATTAATTGTAAACAGGCCATTTCCTTTTGCTATAAAAGAGTATATCGAAAAAGCAGCCTGGCCATGTAGGGCAGTTTGATTTCCAAGTGTGATGTATAGTAAAATCATCTTTTGGCCATTCAAATTTTTATAATCAGGCACAATATTAGAGTTCTAAGGAGAAGGAGGAGAACACCACCTTTTCCTAGATAATCCATTTGAATGAGTATACTTTTTACAAAGTAAATCTATAATGAACATTGGATTTATTGATAATCACAAAGCTTCAAATCCAAGGGCGTGGTCCGGGACATATAAATCTATAATAGATGAGCTTCGCAAAAGACATACTTTAGATATTTTATATCCAAAATTCAATTTCTTCGAAAAAGAATATTTTTTTGAACAAAGAAATTTTTACCGCTGGATCCGCAAAAAGGACCTATACATTCAATTCTTAAAAGATTATTCTAAGCTTTCATCTAGAAAACTGGACAAGCTTATTGAAGGTAAGAAGTATGATTTATTAATAGCACCGGCTTCTAACCAACGTTTTGCTTACTCCAAAACTAACATCCCTATTATCTGCATCATTGATTCAACGTTTAAAACCCAATATGGATATTATGTCTTTAATATTCCAAAGTTTAATGCTCGCCATGGGATTGAGACAGATAAGCTGGCTTTTGAAAAAGCATCGCATATTTTAGCTGCTTCTGATTGGGCGGCACAAAGTGTAATAAAATATTACGGAATTCCTCCTTCTAAAGTTTCAGTCAATTTGTTCGGTGCAAACCTGGAGCACATTCCGTATCGGGAAGAAATTCAATGGAGCCGTACAGATACATGCAGGCTTTTATTTTTGGGAGTGGAGTGGATTCGTAAAGGAGGGGATATTGCAGTCGAAGCTTTGAGATTTTTGCATAAGAAGAACATAAAAGCTACACTTACAATTGTGGGGTGTGTTCCACCAGAGGATTCAATCAAAGATGTAGAAAATATAATGGTTATACCTTTTCTGAATAAACAAATTCCTGAACAAGAAAAGGCTTTGCATGAGCTATTAATTAATTCAGATTTTTTATTGTTGCCTTCAAGGGCTGAAGCTGCTGGTATTGTTTTCTGTGAATCCTGTGCGTTTGGATTACCTGTTGTTAGTACCAATACAGGTGGTGTCAGTAATTATGTAATTGATGCTGTCAATGGGTTTTTACTTAACAAACAATTGCGCGGTGAAGCTTATGCCGATATTATAATAAAAGCATTTACAAATACAGAAGAATACCTGCATTTAAGGCAAAATGCAAGACAGTTATTTGAAGAAAGGTTGAACTGGTGCACCTGGGGTAAGCATTTCGAAAAAGTAGCAACTTCAATTATCTCTAATAACCAGGTTAACTAACTATATTCCTTTGCCAGAGAATACAAATTAAAGTTTTTATCACTAAGTCTTGATTCAATTAGCCTTTGAAGCTCTGTTTTATTTACTCCTTTCATTCTCCTGTTTCTTATTATGTGGTAAGCCTTTTCAACTAATAATGATACCTTTTTCTCGTTTCTGAATTTATCTGTTTTAAAGTTTTGAATGTCATCATATAATTCTGTAATACCAACATTTTGCGAAGCCACTGTTCTGATAATAGGTATTACTCTTTCATTATTGCTGAAAACCGGCGCAAGCATTTGTCGTAGATTTTTTTCGAGTTCGTCAGCTCCGGGGCGATCACTTTTATTTATCACAAAAACGTCTGCAATCTCCATTAATCCAGATTTCATTGCTTGTACTTCATCACCTGCTTCCGGCACTAATACTACTACTGTTGTGTCTGCAAGTCCTGCAATCTCAACTTCACTTTGGCCTACTCCAACTGTTTCAATAATTATATAATCAAAGCCTGCAGCTTTTAAAATGTCTGTTATCTCCGGGATATTGTTTGTAATTCCACCCATTGATCCGCGGGTTGCTAATGAACGAATAAATACATCCGGATGATTATACCACTCACTCATACGAATGCGATCTCCCAACACTGCACCGTGATTAAATGGTGATGAAGGATCTATGCACAGTACAGCTATTTTATACTGCTCCTCAATAAAACGTTTTATCAAACCATCTACTAATGTGCTCTTTCCTGCTCCGGGCGGACCAGTTACTCCGATAATTTTAGACTTATTAATATGCGGCAGAGATTGTAAAAATTCTTCATGCCCGGGCATTTCATTTTCAACGAATGATATACTACGGGCTAATGCTTTTGTATCTCCTTTATTTAAATCTGCAAGCAGTTGTTGCCACATGAAGTAATATTGTATTTACCCGCTAAAAGAGCATCCTTCAGTTAAACAAAAATATGAGTATTGAAGTGAACACGTGGAGAAATAAGGCGGTCTTTATCAGCATTCTTTTAATGTTGATTTGCATGTTTGTTTCTCGAGCTGCTTTGTCCATAAGTATGATGTTTTTTTTAGGACTAACTCTTCACAACAAAAATTTTCTAAAACAACTTAGGAGTTACTCAAACAATATATTTCCGGTGGGAATTAGTTTGTTATTCTTTATTCCTTTTGTATCCGGGTTGTGGAGCAACAATGTGGAGGAATGGGCAAGGATTATACAGGTCAAGCTTCCGCTGCTTTTATTCCCCATAGCCTTTGCAGGAAGTTGGCGTTTATCAGAAAATCAATATAAATCTTTAGCCATCTTTTTCTAGTTGTGGTATTTGCCGGATGTTGCTGGAGTTTGTTTCAGTATGTACAAAATATGGAAAGCATTAATAACTCATATTTAAAAGCCAAGGTAATACCAACACCACTCGATAATGATCATGTTCGATTTAGTTGGCTGGTAAGTATAGCTATAATTTGTTGCATCTTAATAATAGAGAAGTATGGAGGAAAGGCACTTCAGATAATTCTTATAGCAGTAATAGCATTTTTTATTATTTACCTGCACATTCTTTCAGCCAGAATGGGGATAATATCCTTTTATATTTTTTTGGCTATGTACGCAGCATGGAGGCTGATAAAAGGAAGACATTTTATACCAACAGTCATATCTATTAGCGCCTTAGTTCTTTTACCAATTATTGCATGGTTCACAATACCCACTTTCGAAAACCGCATTAAATATTTTATTTATGATTTCTCTCACGTCCGGTCAAATACTTACCTGCCGGGCTCAAGTGATGGAGCAAGGTTTTTATCTATAAAAGCGGGATGGGATGTAGTTAAGAAGCATCCATTAGGTGTCGGCGCAGGTAACTTAAAGAATGAAGTAGGTCAATGGTATAAATTGAATGTAGGTGAAATGGAACCTGCAGACAAATTTTTGCCTTGCAGTGAATGGATGATGTATGGTGGCTTTGCCGGTTGGCCGGGAATTATACTTTTTTCTGCAATTATGCTTTTGCCATTTTTAATAAATGCCGGAGATCAAAAATTTTATTGGATAAGCTTAAACATTATTGCGGCCTTTAGCTTTGTTTTTGACATGGGAATTGAAACACAATACGGTACTTTTTTATACTGCTTTATCATACTTTGGTGGTGGAAGTGGCTTCAGCAACTAAATGAACTACACTAGTAAACTCTTGTAAACTGAGTGGTACTCTTCAGCACTTTTATTCCAGTTAAATATTGAAGCTTGTTGTTTTATTGCATCACTGCGATTATTATTATGAAAATCATGCAGGCAATCATGTAATGAGTTTTGCATCTCCACTTCATCAAAACTTTTAAAGTAGTAAGCCGCACTACCACCAATTTCCGGCAGGGATGTGTGGGTGGAAAGAAGAACAGGTTTTCCGAAATACATTGCTTCCGCCACAGGCAACCCGAAGCCTTCGGAGATAGAAGGAAATACGAAAGCAGTGCAATTTTTTAGATACCATTGTTTATCATTCTCAGAAACAGGTCCTGTAAATAATAATCTGTCAGCCACTTTAAACTTTTTTGCTATGGCGATTATCTTTTCCTGATACTCTTTGCTTTGAGTTATACCTGCAATAACTAAGTACATGTCATTCTTTGACAACAGCGGTGGAAGAACATGAAAATTCTTCTTATCTGTTATGGTGCCGATGGTAAATAAAAAAGGAGCCGGAGGTAATATTTTGGGTGATGATAAGTTTTTGATCTCTTCTATATTACAGCCATTATAAATAACATTGTAAGATTTATTCTTAAGATCAAAGAACTTCTGAACATCCTTTAAAGTGAATTTCGAAATAGCTACCACATGATCTGCCCTTGTAATTTTTTTCTTCAGTTGAGCAATATAGTTAAACCGCTTAGCTTCTGATTTGGATTTATCATATAAATAATTTAGATCATGAATCGTTAATACAATCTTCACCTTTTTATCTATAGGAGAATAATCACTGCTTTGATGAGTACTATGCCACACGTTTATATTTTTCAGATAGGGAAAGAAATATTTATGAACTGCACGTTGTACAATATAACATTGTTCATCTCCGAAGATCTTACCTATAGAACGTGGAGTATAGAAACAAAATTGATTTTGTTCATTACTTGTATCAATAAGTGCTTTGCCTAAATGTTTACAGTAGTAGTACAGCCCAGTATAAGGATATTTCATCCGTTCACAATCAAAGCCTATGGTAGCAGATTTGCTCAAGACTATTTCTCCAATACTTACTAAAATACCTTATTTGTTCAAACCAGTACTAAATACTACTTTTTGCAGTGTAATTGCGTATGAAAAAAATATCTGTAGTTATAATTTGCAAGAACGAGGAACGTATAATCGGTACAACATTAAACAGTGTAAGTTCTGTTGCTGATGAAATAATTGTTTACGATTCCGGCAGCACAGATAATACCATTCGCATTGCACAAGATCATAATGCAAAAGTATTTGAAGGGCCCTGGGAAGGCTATGGAAAAAACAAACAAAATGCAATTGCAGCGGCAAGTAATAACTGGATAATTAATATTGATGCTGATGAAGTATTGGACAAAGTTTTACAGAACAGCATTAGCAGTTTGCCTTTAGATGATGAAAAGATCGCTTATAAGATTAGGTTTAAAAATTTTATTGGACATAAAAGTTTAAAGTGGGGAGAATTTGGGTTTGATAGCCATGTGCGACTCTTTAATCGTAAGTATGTAAAGTGGGATGGTAGCAACATTCATGAACAATTATTGATTCCTCCGGATGTTAAAATAAAAGTTCTCTCTGGCCATATTCTGCATTATACAATGACAGATACAAAAGAGTTTGTTGAGAAGACCATAAGGTATGCCTTATTAAATGCAGAACAGTATTTCAAAAATGGTAAAAGATCTTCATTTATTAAGCAGTACCTGGCACCTCCATTTACTTTTATTAAAAATTACTTTTTTAAGCTTGGTTTTTTAGATGGGCGGATGGGATTTTTCTCTGCACGCATGTCAGGTTTTTACACTTTTTTAAAATATTCAAGGCTTTACGAACTGCATGCCGAAAAACAAAAGAAGTGATTGTGCACCATATTTGTATTGAAATTTTGATATGACGAATTTCATTCCCATATTTCCTTTGAACATTGTTGTTTATCCTGGTGAAAATCTAAACCTGCACATTTTTGAACCTCGTTATAAACAGATGATCAATGAGTGCTATGCACAAAAAAAATCATTTGGAATACCAGCAGTTATTGAGAATCGCATCCAGGATTATGGAACATTAGTTCGGGTTATAGAAATTACTACTGTGCACGATAATGGAGAGTTGGATATAAAAACTGTGGGAGATAAAGTATTTCGCATATTAGAGGTGATCAGGGAAATACCTGATAAGTTGTACAGTGGTGCAATTGTAAATTACCCGCAGAATAATGATCGTGGTAATCCAGAAGTTATGCGAAGAATGATAAACAGTATTCGCGAATTACACCATCTGTTGAATGTAAATAAGGATTTTGAAAAAAGTGAAGCACAGATAAAATCTTACGATGTTGCACATCATATCGGCATGTCATTACAGGAGGAATATGAATTGCTAAACCTGATGCATGAAAGGCAACGGCAGGAATACCTTAAAAGACACTTAACCAAAGTAATTCCTATGGTAGCCGAAATGGAACAGCTAAAAGAAAAAATAAAACTGAATGGGCACTTCAAGAACCTCTCAGGTTTTAATTTAGACACCTGATTACTTTCTAATGGTTACACTTTGTTTGGATTTTGGTAATACCCTTTTAAAAGCTGCTTTGTTTGTTGATGATAAACTTCAGAAAATAATTGTTTTTGAAAATGATGTTACAAGACAGCTTCAGGAAATTATTGCGGAATACAAACCGGCAACTTCTATTTTGTCTTCAGTGGTTGAGCATCCGAAAGAAGTTGAAAAAGTACTATTTGAAAAAACAATTTTTCACAAACTTTCAAACCATTCAAAACTTCCATTTAGCATACCTGTTGGCAAACCTGAAACTGTTGGAGCAGACAGGTTAGCAATTGCTGCAGCTACAGTTGATTTATTTCCTGATCAAAACAACCTCGCAATAGTACTTGGCTCTTGCATCACTTATAATTTCATCAATAAATCTCACCAACTTATTGGTGGCTCTATATCCCCAGGAATGGAAATGAGGTTCAAGTCACTGCATCAATTCACTGCAAAATTACCATTGGTAAAAGGCGATTGGAATGTGCCTTTAATTGGTTACGATACCAATACAAACATACTTTCAGGTGTAATACTTGGTATGGCAAAGGAAATGGATGGAATTATAGATGCATACCAAAATAAGTTCAGCAACTTTAACGTGCTTTTAACCGGTGGTGATTTGGTGTTCTTTGAGCCGCATTTAAAAAGGAAGATATTTGCAGACCCTCATCTAATTTTCAAAGGTCTTTATGTCATTAGCCAAATTAACAATGTTTAAGAAGAACCAGGCTCTATTCATTCAATCAATATTTTTATCTTTTTCTCTTTTTCTCTCTTCTGTTGTTTTTGCACAGGATAATTCACCATACTCACGTTATGGGCTTGGTGACGTAGTGCCAAATACAAATGTAATTAATCGCGGAATGGGTGGCATAACAGCAGGTTATGCTGATTTCCTTTCAGTGAATTTTAATAATCCTGCATCTTATTCTGCTTTTAAAACGTACCTGGAAGAACGTACGAAGAAAGGTGTCTCCGGCAGGATTGTTTTGGATGCAGGAATGAACATTGAAAACCGAACGCTACGGAGTCCGAACCAACCAATAAAATTTTCTTCTCCCGACGCATACTTTTCATATTTACAGGTTGGTGTTCCATTGAAAAATAACTGGGGAATGAGTTTTGGATTAAAGCCTTTAAGCAGGATCAATTACAGAATATTGCGCAGGGAAAATTTAGTTGATCCAATTACAGGTAAACAGATTGACAGTGCTTTTACAGAGTTTACCGGCAACGGCGGCAGTTTTTTACCAAGCATTGGTACAGGCTTCGCAATAAAAAACTTTAGTGTTGGAGTAAATGTTGGCTATTTATTTGGTAAAAGAGAAAACAGTACAAGAAGAGCATTAGATAACGATTCAGTAGAATACTACAGTTCAAACCATACTACGCGTTCTTCATTTGGTGATGTATTCTTTAATGCAGGAGCACAGTATAAGATCAATTTAAATAAACAAACTTACCTGCGTTTGGGAGCTAATGGAAATTTAAAGCGAACACTAAGTGGCACCCAGGATATAGTTAGGGAAACATTTGTAAGGAGTCCCGGTGGTAGTGGAGACTTTCAGTTGGACAGTGTATATGAACAAAGAGATTTAAAAGGTGAAATAATTTATCCTGCATCTTACACAATTGGATTTGTTGTAGAACATCAAAATGAAAAGTTAGGCGGGTGGTTATTTGGAGCAGATTACATCCAAAATAAATGGGATGATTTTCGTTTTTTTGGTGCTGTAGATTCAGTACAAAATAACTGGCACTTGCGTATAGGTGGTCAATTCCGTCCGCAGCCAGGCAGTGCATATTTTAGCAATGTAGCTTATCGTGCAGGGTTTTATACAGGTCCTGATTATATAAATGTAAGGGGTAAGTTGCCGCAGTTTGGAGCTTCATTTGGAGTAGGTTTACCTATTGCTAATTACAACCGTTTAAGCCCGGGACAATTTACAGTCTTAAACCTTGCAGTGGAATATAGCAGGAGGGGGAACAATGATAATATTTTAAAGGAAAACATGTTTCGCTTTTCACTTGGTTTAAACTTCAGCGATATTTGGTTTAGTAAACGTAAGTATGATTAATCGCTTACATAAAAGGAATTTTTTATCAGCAGCTGTTGTAATCGGCTGCTTTTTTATTTTATCATGTGAGAACGATGAGAAGGTGTTACAGGAGTGGACTGAAAAAAAGGTAATGGTAGAAGAAGCAAAAGATGTAGTTAGTTTATTTAGTCAAAATGGTACCTTAAGAGCAAAGCTTACATCACCTTTAATGTTGCGATACCAGGCCGACAGCACTTATGTAGAATTCCCGAAAACATTGCACGTTGATTTTTTTGATTCCACTACAAACGTGGAAAGCTGGCTTGATGCACGTTATGGTAAATACCTTGAAACACATAATAAAGTGTTGTTGCGTGATGATGTGGTTGTCATCAACATAAAAGGAGATACACTGCAAACAGAAGAACTTTGGTGGGACCAGGATCAGAAAAAATTTTTTACTGAAAAAGAAGTTCGGATTGCCACAAAAGATAAAAGAATTATTGGGGGAAGAGGATTAGAAGCCGGGCAGGACATGAGCTGGTACAGGCTTAAACAAATCACCGGAACAGTAATGATGGCTGATGATATAATGCCGAGGTAGAAATGATTCCTTATTAGATTTATTGAAGTTGATAATCAATTCTGCGTTATTAAAATTTCATTTCATCTGCAGGTACTTTTCATCTCTACACTTCTTTTCCCCCCTTACCTTCGAGCCCTAAATAGCAATCAATGGAATACAGAAGAATGGGCAAAAGCGGCTTGCAATTAAGTGTTTTGTCATATGGTAGCTGGGTTACTTTTCATAAACAAATTGATGAAGGAATTGCAGATGAATTAATGAGCATTTCTTATGACAATGGAATAAACTTTTTTGATAATGCAGAAGTTTATGCTGCAGGTGAGAGTGAGAAATTAATGGGACGTGTGTTGAAAAATAAAAGCTGGGACAGGACATCATACACGGTCAGTAGTAAAGTATTCTTTGGATGGAGAGGCAAGCAAAATAAACCTAACCAAACAGGACTTAGCCGAAAGCATATAACAGAAGCATGCCATGAAGCATTGCAACGATTGCAACTTGATTATCTCGATATCTTTTTTTGTCACCGTCCTGATAGAAATGTACCGATGGAAGAAGTGGTGTGGACGATGAATACTTTAATACAGCAGGGGAAAATTTTATACTGGGGCACAAGCGAATGGAGCGGTGTTGAGATAATGGAAGCACATAAAGTTGCACAGCAATACAGATTAATTGGACCTGTTGTTGAACAGCCTCAGTATAATTTATTAGAAAGAGAGAAGATGGAGAATGAATACCTGCAGATATTTAATACGGTTGGTTTAGGTACTACTATCTGGAGTCCACTTGCATCAGGATTACTGACAGGTAAATACAATAGCGGCATTCCGGAAGGAGCTCGATTATCCCTTTCCGGATTCGAGTGGTTGAAAGACCGATGGATGGTAGAAGAGAAATTGAATAAAGTGAAACAGTTATCAGGCATTTCCGATGAATTAGGTATTCCAATGGCAACATTGGCCATTGCATGGACAATCAAAAATCCTAATGTAACAACAGCAATTCTTGGTGCAACCAGGAAAGAACAGTTGTTGGAGAATTTAAAGGCATTAGAAGTTACTGATAAAATTACTCCGGATCTAATGCAAAGGATTGATGAAGTGATGCAAACAAAACCAAAATTACCGGAGTACTAAGCCCCCTGTCCCCCGAAGGGGGAACTTAGGTAGAGAATCTTTTACATTTGTAACTATTCTAAGATGTTTATTTTACTCGATTAAATTCTCCTATTTTAAAGAATGCAAGACAATAAGGAAAAGGCGGATCTAAGTTCCCCCTTCGGGGGACAGGGGGCAGCTCTCATCACCGGTGCCAGCCGGGGAATTGGTAAAGCAATTGCATTGCGGCTGGCTAATGAAGGATTTAATATTGCTATTGCAGCGAAAACAACAGAACAGAATCCTAAACTTGACGGCACTATTTATTCAGCTGCAAAAGAAATTGAGGAATCTGGAGTAAAGACTTTACCTATACAATGTGACATTCGCTTTGAAGATCAAATAAAAAGTGCTGTAAATGAAGTAATAAAAACATTTGGCAGGCTTGATATACTGATCAATAATGCCAGTGCAATTAGCTTAACACCAACTGAACAAACGGAAGCAAAACGTTTCGACCTGATGCACCAGATCAATGTCAGGGGCACCTTTTTGATGTGTAAGTATTGTATTCCACATTTAAAAAATGCACCTAATCCGCATATACTCAATCTTTCACCGCCACTCGATATGCATCCAAAATGGTTTGCTCCACATCTTGCATACACGATGAGTAAATATGGCATGAGCATGATTGTCCTTGGCCTTGCTGAGGAACTGAAACATCATAAGATAGCTGTAAATGCTTTGTGGCCTAAAACCACAATTGCAACAGCTGCTGTTCAAAATATATTAGGTGGTGATTATTTGATACAAAGAAGCAGAACACCAGAGATAGTTGCTGATGCTGCTTTTGCAATTATTAAGAAAGCATCTGCAGTTTGTACGGGCAATTTTTTTATTGATGAAGATGTATTAGTACACGAAGGGGTTACAGATTTTTCAAATTATGCTGTCAATCCAACGTTTGAATTACAGAAAGATCTTTTTATAGAATAGAAAGTTTTCTATCAATGTACATTGAGTACACAGAGTGTTCTATTCTTTTATCTTTATAACATCTCCTGTAATTGAATCAGAACCAGGTACATTTTCAAATTTTTCCGGTCGCATTTGTGGAAACAGCAACACATCCTGTATGGAAGGTTGATTAGTTAACAACATACATAATCTGTCAATACCGAATCCAATTCCAGATGTTGGTGGCATACCATATTCCAATGCACGAAGGAAATCATGATCAATAAACATTGCTTCTAGATCACCACGCTCCATCAGCTTTACTTGTTCTTCAAATCGTTCTCTTTGATCAATGGGATCATTTAATTCACTATATGCATTTGCTATTTCCTTTCCGTTTACCAGCAATTCGAATCTTTCAACAAGGCCGGGTTTACTACGATGCCTTTTTGTTAACGGGCTCATTTCCACCGGGTAATCAATAATAAACGTGGGCTGCACATAATGATGCTCGCATTTTTCACTAAAGAGTTCATCAATTAATTTTCCTCTTGCCATGCTTTCATCAACTTCTATTCCTGCTTCCCTGCATAAATTACTCAGTCTTACCTCATCCATTACACTTACATCATAACCTGTATGTTCCTGAATTGTGTCATAAATTGAAATCCGTTTGAATGGTGCTTCAAACGAAATTGTTTTGTTACCGACCTGTACTTCAGTACTTCCGTTAACATCTATTGCTGCTTTTTCAAGTAATCGCTCCGTAACATTCATCATCCATAAATAATCCTTGTATGCTGTATAAAATTCCAGGATGGTAAACTCAGGATTGTGTGTTCTGTCCATACCTTCATTACGAAAATTTCGGCTGAATTCATACACCCAATCAAATCCTCCAACAATTAATCGTTTTAAATAAAGTTCATTGGCAATGCGCAAGTAAAAAGGAACATCAAGTGCATTATGATGTGTTCTAAACGGTCGTGCAGCGGCACCACCTGGTATTGTTTGTAGCACAGGAGTGTCAACTTCCAGTGCACCATGACTGTTTAAAAACTCACGAATTGAATTGATAAGTTTTGTACGCTTTATAAATGTTTCTTTAATAGATGGATTGATCACCAGGTCAGCATATCGCTGCCTGTATTTAAATTCCGGGTCAGTTACAGAATCGAAAGTTTGACCTTCTGCTTCTTTTACTATGGGTAGTGGACGCAAAGACTTTGATAATAAAGTGAATTCTTTTACATGAATGGAGATCTCACCCATTTTGGTTCGAAATACAAAACCCTTTACTCCTATAATATCACCAATATCCAAAAGCTTTTTCCATACCACATCATACAAAGTGGTATTGCCTTCATTGGTCAGGTCATCTTTTCGAACATAAATTTGAATGCGTCCCTGTGAGTCCTGAAGTTCTGCAAAAGCAGCTTTACCCATATCTCTAATACTCATAATTCTACCTGCAAGACATACATCATTCCATTCATCTTTATTATCATCAGTAAATACATTCTTTATTTCTGTTGAATGATGAGTTACGGGGTATAGTGCAGCCGGATATGGATCAATTCCCAGCTTTTTTAATTCTTCTAATTTCTCGCGACGAATGATTTCCTGTTCTGATAAATGAGGTGAATTCATGTCTGCATTCTTATTCGGCAAAAGTAGGTTTAGATATGTAACTTGATAGTAATAAGCGAAACAATGATTGTTAAAGGAAATAAGCTTTTTCTGGCAGCAAATTTGAAAAAGAATAGCAAACAATTATTATGCTTAAACGTTACCTGTCTGCTATTGTAATAGTTATAACAATAGCTTCTTGTGATACACTTTCTAATTTACCAACCTTACCAGGAACCAATTATGGTACTGTTACTGAATTTGAAGCATCAGAGGCAATGCGACAGGCATTAGAAAAAGGAGTAGGCAGGGGCATCAGCACACTGAATATTGAAAATGGTTTTTTTGGGAGTGCTTTTTATAAATTATTGTTACCTCCTGAAGCTCAAAGAATAGAAAGCACCATGAGAAATTTAGGGATGGGTGCAATGGTTGACCGTGCTATTTTACAAATTAATCGTTCTGCCGAAGATGCTGTTGGTTATGCACGTCCAATTTTTGTAGATGCTATTCGGGAAATGACAATTGCTGATGCACTGAATATAATTCGCGGACCTAAAGATGCAGCTACTCAATATTTCAAGCAAAAAACAACCCAAAAACTGATCACTGCTTTCACTCCAATAGTGCAACAATCATTGGATAAGTTCAGTGCAACTAAATATTATGGAGATGTGATTTCAACATATAATAATTTTCCTACTACCAGGAATAAGACCAATCCTGATCTTCCATCTTATGTTGTAGATAAAGCGGTGGATGCTTTGTTCGATAATATTGCAAAAGAAGAAGCTAATATTCGTGAAAACCCGGTTGCACGAACTACTGACATTTTAAAGAAAGTTTTTGGTTGGGCAGCAAGAGGCTAAAGTACTTAGAAGTAACTTATTAATAGGTGCGGTATATACTGCACCTATTGTTTGTATAGATATTCTAATTTGCATGGCTATTACCACTCATGTTATTTACTAATTCTGAAATTGATATTTCCAGTTTGCCGGCTGCGGAAAAAGCAGAACTGAAACCCATAAATAGAAAATACCTGACACTTCTTAGAATTGAGTGGTTGATAACTTCTTTAGTTCTGGGGGCAATAGCAATCGCATTAATTACATTGATACCACATATAAAAAATTATTATTTGTGGTTGATCATCGCAGCAGGTGTATTGTTTATTGTTGCTTTATATTTTTTTGTGCAGGAAAAGTCATTTCCTTTTATATCTTATTCCGTGAGAGATCATGATGTGATTTTCCGGAGAGGATGGCTGGTTAGAACTACAAAAGTGTGCCCCTATAACCGTGTTCAAAATTGCAGCTTGCACACAGGTCCTTTAGAAAGAAAGTTTGGTTTAGCATCACTCACATTGTTTACCGCTGGTTCAGACGGCGCTGACCTTAAAATCCCAGGCCTAACACAAGATGAAGCAGAAACACTTCGGCAATTTATTCTAACTAAAATAAATGGACAGCCTGCAAAACAAGATTGATTGGTCAAGACCACAACGGCAACCACTGGCAGGGATGCTGGTGGTGATCATTCAAACTTTTTGGGAAGCAATCAAACGGTTATGGCCAATTCTTCTTTTAAGTTTATTTCGTGGTGAGAGTGGGAAATTTGATAAGTATGAAATTATTGGAGTGGGAATAATGGTGTTGGTTTTAATAGCCGGCGCTGTAAAATTTTTTTACTTCCGCTTTTATATAGTAGAGAACGAGCTGGTTATTAAAAAAGGCTGGTTAAAGAAAGAGACGCTAGTGATTCCACTCAATAGAGTTCAAAGTGTTCGTATTGAACAGCCATATTTACACCAACTACTTGGAATTGTAAAAATGTCCCTTGATACAGCAGGTTCTTCTAAGACAGAGGCAAGTATAGATGCACTGCGAAGGCCTATGGCGGAACAGTTACGTGTACAATTAGTTAATGAAAGTAACACGGAAACGTCTGCAGAAATTAAATCTTCACCTGCCACTCCTGTATTGTCGCTAACAACAAAAGATCTTTTGAAGCTAAGTATATCAGCAAATCATATAGAAGCTTTTTTCATATTACTTTCTTTTTCTTATGGTATTTATGAAAATCTAAGGCAGATTAAAGTTGATGTGCCCACCAGTACTTTTCAGCCTGGTTCATCTGTTTACTTTCTCTTATTCCTTCTTACTGCAGTTTTAATAATTACAGTGTTGGTATCAACAGTGAGAATCTTTTTGAAGTTTTACGATTTTAATGTTCAAAAAACATCCTCGGGTTTTTATATAAGATCAGGACTTACTAACGTTAAGCAACAAATAGTTGCGGTAAATAAAATTCAGTTTATTAACTGGAAAGCAAATTGGATTAGAAAGATGATGAACTTATGGATACTTGAATTTAATATTGCCGGTGCGGATGAGATGCAGCGTAAAATGAAAGTGCAGGTGCCGGTAACTCAAACCCAATATGTACCTGTACTTGTAGAAAATTACACAGATCTACCAGACACTATTGGATCGAAACTATTTACTATCCATAAGTCTTATTTCATACGACGTACTTTAATTTCAGGGTTAATTCCTGCAATAATTCTTATTGCCATTACATGGATATGGTGGGAAAGCAATTCATTATTAATTCTTCTCTATCCTGCACTTATTTGTATCTCTTCCTGGCTTTACCAGAGAAAGTATAAACTATATGCACTACCGGAGAAAATCTATATTTCAAAAGGAGTATTAGGGAGAGAGTATGTACTGCTGAAGTGGTATAAAATTCAAACTACAACAGTAAAACAATCTATTTACCAGCGGAGGAAAAAGCTCGCAACCGTTCATTTACATACAGCAAGCGGAACACTCGTAATCCCATTTATTAATCTGAATGAAGCACATGAAATTGTAAACTATGGCTTGTATGAAATTGAACATATTGAAAGGCCCTGGATGTAAGTTTATTTTGAAGGAATAAAACTGTTTGAAATAAATTATCTTAATTCAACTCACCAGCTTTCTCATGATCATCATATTCATTTCTTGCCTGTTGTAATTGCTGTTTCATTGACCTGAATACCTTTCGATATTTTCTAGAACTGACAAGATTTTGTTGTTCCCTGGGATCTTTCTTAAGATCATACAATTCCCATTCATCAACAGTATAGAAATATATCAGCTTAAATCTTTTGCCACGAATACCTAAATGCGGCAGAACTGTATGGTCGGCGTAATACTCATAAAAGTGATAATAGAGATTTTTCCGTGGCAGTTTAACCCGGGCATTATGAAGTACAGGTTTTAAACTTTTTCCCTGCATCCACTGTGGTACAGTTACTGAAGCTGCATCTAGAAATGTTGGAGCGAAATCAATGTTTTGAACTAATGCATTACTTACTGATCCAGGTTTTATCACTCCCGGCCACCTAACCAGTAATGGTATCTGCATGGAAACATCATACATAAATCGTTTATCAAACCAGCCATTTTCTCCAAGGTAAAATCCCTGGTCAGATGTATAAACAACAATTGTATTTTTCTCTAAATCTTTTTCCTTTAAATAGTCAAGCACACGGCCTATATTTTCATCCAGCGAGGCAGCACATGCTAAGAAGTCCTGCATGTACCACAGGTATTTATATGCAAGCAATTCTTTGCCGGAAGGTTTCAACTGTTTCAGTATTTTACCACGTTCAGCATATAATAATTTTGCTTCTAATCTTTCTGATTCTGTTAGTCTGTTCATAATAGCATCATAATATCTAATGTCAGCAGAATCAGGTTGTAAATGAGGGATGTCTTTTAAATAATATGGATCAACTTTTAAATCACTGCATAATTGCATATCCTCTAAAATTCTCATTGTTTGCAGCCGCCATGCACTTCCTTTGCCATTAGCATCATTGTATAGAGTTGAAGGTTCGGGAAATTTCTTTTCAACAAACTGCTTTATGTACTTTAAGTGCGGAAAGAAGTACCTATGTGGTGCTTTGTGATGCAGCAGCAACATAAAAGGTTTTTCCTTATTCACATTTCCCAGCCAACTTATAGCCTCATCTGTAATTACATCGGTAGCATAACCGTTATATGTTGCCGTATCTCCATTCATGTTAATTAATCTAGGCTTATAGTAGAAGCCCTGACCGGGTAAAATTTTCCAGTAATCAAATCCTGTGGGATAGGAGTGAAGGTGCCATTTGCCAATAATTGCAGTTTGGTAGCCAGCTTGCTGTAGCATTTTAGGCATTGTGAGTATTGAAGAATCAAATCTTGTTCTGTTATCTTTTTGACCATTCTTATGTGAATGTTGCCCTGTTAATAAAGTAGCTCTTGCGGGAGCACAAATTGAATTTCCTACAAATGCTTTTGTAAAGAGCATACCATCCTTAGCTAACCTGTCAATATTAGGTGTGCTCAGCAGCTGTTTATTATATGCGCTAATTGCATCTGCATCATGATCATCACTCATAATATAAATGATATTTGGCCTTTGTTGCGCTGGTGCAATAACTGATTTAATCAGCAGAATAAGAAGCAGCAATATTTTAGAAGCACTCATTAATATAAATTTAATACTGATGTTGAAAGTTTTAGCAGATGGCATGATTTTTCATTTCTTAAACTAAAATAATATTATGTTTATTCCACTTGCATTCTTCTTACTGGTAATTGTGGGAGTTGTTTTGTTTTTTGTACTCGCAGGCAAAAAGAAAGCAGAAGGTGAAGATTTGGGAGATCATGCTGCTAATCCAGGCAATGAGCCATTTAATAACGAAAGTCAGAAATAAAAAAGCGGCCATGTTTAATACATGGCCGCTGCCAAAACTAAAGATCATAACCTGTCTTAATATAAAGCCTAAAACCAACTGCCGATAAACGCTTTATTCACCTTATCACTATCTCCTAACTTACTTATTCTCCTAGCTACTTCTCTTCTATATTGAAACATGGTAATTACCATTAAAGGAATAAATAGCAAAGTCATTGGTGGAATACCCAGTATAGAAATCCATTTACCACCATACATGCGCCGCATAGGACGTTTTAATCTTTCTGCAATAAGGTACATGCCAGGTAAAATAAACAGCGTCATAAAAAAGGCAAAGAGTAGCCCAAAAATAATTGTCCATGCAAGTGGTCTCCAGAACCTGGCACTATCACCTCCAAAGAAAATATGAGGGTTTAATTCTGTAAACATTGCCACAAAATCTATATTAAATCCAATTCCAAGAGGAATTAAACCAAATATTGTAGCAAGAGCTGTTAACATTACAGGTATAATACGGGTCTTGCCTGCCTGAATCAAAGCCTCCCTTGTTTTTAATCCACGAGCCCGCAATTCATCTGCGAACTCAATTACCAATATTCCATTCTTAACAACTATACCGGCAAGACCCACTATACCTAAACCTGTGAAAGCAACTGATACATCCATCCCTGTTAATGCAAAACCAAGCAGAACACCGATAATGCTGAATAATATTTCAGTTAATATAATTACGGGCTTACTAACTGAATTGAATTGCAACACTAAAAAGAACAAAATGAGCATTAAAGCTATGATGAGTGCCTTGCCTAAAAATGCCGCTGTTTCTGCCTGTTGTTCACTTTCTCCTGTTTGACTAATAGTTACACCTTCCGGCTTTTGCTTGAAATCGTTCAGGTACCCAGTTATTAGCTGATTTACAGAAGTAGGAGTATACCCACCAGATTCCAATACATTAGAACGTAATGTAATTACCCGTTTAAAATCTTTTCTTTTTACACTTCCCTGTGTACTTGTATAATCTACTTTTATTAAAGTGCTGATGGGTACCCGCTTTACCAAACCAGTGGCCATATCTCTGAATGTAAGATTCATGTTCAGCAGGTCAGACAAATTTTTTCTTTGCAGTTCCTGCATACGTAGTTGAATCTTATATTCATCGTCACCATCTTTGATTTTTGAAATTTCCCGACCGAATAAAGCTGTACGAATTTGCGTTCCAATTTGTGCTGACGAAACACCTTCTATTAGAGCTCTTTCACGATCAACATACAATGAGATTTCAGGGTTGGATAAATCAACATCCATTTTCAATTCTTCCACACCGGCAACATTAATAGAATCTAAGTAGTTTTTTAAGCTAACTGCAGTTTTTACGAGCTTATCTATATCCTCTGAAGCTACTTCTATATTAATCGGCGGTTCAGTTGGCGGCCCACCGCTTTCCTGTGCTACAGAAACTTCTGCACCGGGTATTCCCTTAACTACTTTACGGATTGAGTCAAGATACTGTTCAGTATCTACTCCACCTCGTTTTTCAAATTGTACAAATGACACCTGTATACGGCCCAATTCTGATCGTGTGCTTCTATCGCCACCCATTGGATCAGCGGCCCCAACAGCTACATTTGAAATAACACTTTCAACAACAGGATTCTTTTTTCCATCTTCCATATCCAACACCTTGTAAACTCTTTTTTCCAGTACACGGGTTATGGAATCTGTATAAGCTACATCAGTGCCTACAGGTAATTTGATGTATGTATAAATGAAGTTCGGATCTGCCTTTGGAAAGAATACTATTTTAACCCAACCCGTGCCCGTTGCTAAACCAAAGAGTACAAGGCTTAGAACAAATATTCCGAAAGTCGCCAACAGCATATGTACTGGTCGCCATCCATTAAGTGCCCATCGCAACAACTGTTCATATTGTACCATAATTGCCGGCAATACTCTATTTTGAAAAGAATGAATCGCATCCGTAAGAACAAAACGGTTTAATAGGAAAAGCAGCAGGAGAAAGATGATGAAATTACCCCAAAACGTTAGCCCAACGATATCCAACAAAATGCCGAAGCCAAGAGCAAACCAAAAAGTTTTTTTACGGAAGATTGCACTCTTTGACTCTTTAAGATCTTCTTCCCTGTTCATAAAATCAACAGCAAATACAGGGTTCATGATGAAGGCAACTATAAGTGAAGCAGTTAGTGTAAAGATGAGCATGGTTGGAAAGTAAATCATAAACTTACCTATGAGGCCGGGCCAAAACAACAATGGAATAAAGGGAGCTAATGTTGTTAATGTTCCCACCAGCACCGGCACAAAAACTTCCCCGGCAGCCGATTTAGCTGACTGCTCAGCAGATAAACGCCCTTGTTGTTGCGTAAAAATTCGATGTGTATTCTCAATAACAACAATTGCATCATCCACAATAATCCCTAATCCAAAAAGTAGGGCGAAAAGAACAATAAAATTTAATGTAATATCCGATCCCGCCATTACATCTGCGCCGGGAATAAATAGAAAGGCAACAAAAATGCTTAAGGGTACGCTTAATGCAACAAAAAATGCATTAAGCACTCCCATAAAAAACATCAGGATCAGTAGCACCAGTATAAAGCCAATTACAATGGTATTTACAAGTTCATTAAAAGAGTTGTTAGCATTAATACTTTGATCACCAGTAATAACAACATTTAAGTCCGGAGGGAATGAAGTTGATTTTAGTTCCTGAACAATTGATTTTACTCCTGCAGATGTAGCTATGAGATTTTCACCGGCACGTTTTACTACATTTAATGTGATAACGTTTTTTTCATTTAATCGTGCAAAGCTTTCTCTTTGTTTTACAGTATCTCTAACCTCAGCAATATCCCGCAAATAAATTGGCGCTCCTGATGTATTTCTAACAATTATGCTTTCAATATCATAAGCGTTTTTGAACTGTCCCTTTAGCTGAAGATTGCGTCGCATATTTCCAACTTCCAGTTGCCCTCCGGATATGTCAAGGTTTTCTCTTGCAACAGCATTAGCTATATCATCAAACGTAATTCCTGCAGATTGCATCCGAAGATTATCTACATTTATCTGGAACTCCCGTTCCGGAGCACCTACTATATCTACCCTTGTAACTTGAGGTAGCTCCTCCACCCTGTCCTGCAATTGTTCGGCATAATTTTTCAAACGCATTGCATCATAATCACCACTAAGGTTCACGTACATTACAGGCTGTTCAGATAAACTCACTTCCATTACAATAGGCTCCTGGGTTAAATCCGTTGGCAGATCTGTTTTAGCCTTGTCTACTGCATCCTTAACCTTTTGTAAGGCTTCGTCTGTGTTAACATCCGTTCCAAATTCAACTACAATTATTGAGTAATCCTGTTGTGATGTACTGGTTATCTTATTTACTTTAACTCCGGTAATTCCTTTTATTTCTTTTTCAATGGGTTGTGTAACAAGGTTTTCAATATCTCTGGGTGAATTACCTACATAAATTGTTTGTACAAATATGTTTGGTATAACAATATCAGGAAACTGTTCTTTAGGTAATGTAATGAACTGCACTATCCCTGCAAGGGCTACGAAGATCATCAACAGGTAAATAGAAGTTCTGTTTTTGATGCTCCAGGTGGTAGGGCCAAATTGTTTAGAATGTTGCTTTTGTTCTAAGTCACTCATACTAGTATTTTGCACAATTCATCTTTTACTGTATAATCCCCTATGCTGTTGTTATTAATTGGCCATCATATAAGTTCTGAAAACCTTCTGTTATTAATTGATCAGTGCCTTGTAAACCACTTTTTACCTCAAGCTTATCCTGGTACAGTTCACCAACTATTATATATTTCTTGCGGGCAATAAGTTTTCCGCCTTCAGATACAGCTATCATCACAAATTTTCCTTTTTCATCATTTTGTAAGGTGTTAACCGGGATGGTTATAGCGTTTGCTACAGCATAATCTTCCATTCTAACAGATGCTACCTGGTTTGGTTTTAAATCAGGATCAGAAGGAACAGGTGCTTCTATATAAAAAGTTCTGCGAGCAGGATCAATAGTTTTCCCGGCAACATTCACCCGTGATTCAAATTTTTTATTGATGTTAGGAAGGGTAATCTGCACTTTAGTGCCTTCCCCAATGCGACCCATATAATTCTCCGGTACTTCTGCCACCAATTTTAAATTGCCAGTATTCACAATACGTATCTGTGGACCCATAGCTGTTTGTCCAACAAACATTTCACCTACCCTTACATTTACCTGGTCTGCAACACCTGAGGATGGTGCTGTAACATTGGTTAGGCTCACCTGTTTTTGGATAATACCTATCTGCTTACGAAGCGTTTGAACTTGTGTTTGCGCAGTCAATACCTGCTGATATGTGCCAATGCCCTGATCCCATAAATTTTTTGTGCGGCGGTATGTATCTTCTGCAGCTATTAACTGAACCCGCAATGGCTCTATTTGCTGACGTATAGTTTGATCATCCAGCTTAGCCAGTAATTGACCTTTACTAACAGATTGCCCTTGCTTTATATACAGTGCCTTTACCACTCCACCCATTCCATTTGGTGGAGCTACATAAGAAATGTTTGTTGCATCTATTCTGCCTTGAAGGTCCACATAATGAGTAAAATCTTCAGGTTGCACTGGTGTTATAGTCACCAGTTTTGCATTGGCTGAACTACCGGCTGATGGATCTTGAAGTGCTATTTCTTTCTGAAGTTTTTCTATCTCTGCAGATAAACCCTGCTGCTCTTTTTTCAGCTTCACAAGTCTGGCCTTTTTGTCATTTAGATCTCCTTCCTCACTTTTTTTGCTATTGCCGCAAGATGATGAGAACATTATGGTGAGGAACAGTAAACTATAGATACTTTTTTGCATTAGTTTTTTCTTTGATGATTAGTCTAGTTTTCCAAGTGAGGATAGATAACTGATTCTTGCAACTGTTGCATTGTACAATGCATTAAAGTAATTAGCCTGAGCTGTTTGAAAATCAGCATCTGCTTGTAGTACTTCAAAAGAACTTCCTAATCCTTCCTGGAATTTTAATTTTGTTGTATTGTAAACTCTTTCAGCTAGTTGAACGTTTCGTTCCTGTGCATCAAGGTTCAGTAAAGCACTTCTTAAACTTTCCCTTGTGGCAACTTGTTGCAGATCGATTACCTGCTTTACATTAGTAATAGTATTCTCTAATTTATCTACTTTGTATTGTGCCTGTTGTGTACGGTATTTACGTTGAAAACCATCAAATATTGGCACTGCTACATTAAGCCCGATAAAAGAGCTATTCAGCCATCGTGTTTCACTGCTGGTAAAGAACTTTGGCCCCATACCATTGATTGAATAATTGCCTGTTAAAGCAACTATTGGCAGGTATCCAAGTTTATTTCTGAGTACATCCAATTCCAAAAGCTTCTTGTTTTGTTCTAAGGTTCTTATTTCAGCACGATCTTCATATTTGAATGATGCATCCAAAATGCCTTCTTTTAATTTTTCATTACTTAGTTCTTCCTGTAAAACAATGCTATCTCTTTGAGGTATTCCTAAGGCAAACTTCATAGCAGCATATGCAAGTGTAACAGAGTTTTGCACCATGCTTCTTGTTGCCTGTAAATTATTTATTTGCACCTGCACTCTATCCAGGTCCAATCTTTCTGCAAAACCGTTTTTATACATAATGGAATCATCACGGTACAATTTCTCTAAACGCTTCATACTTTCATCAATAAAGTATAATTGTCTTTGCGTTATAAGAATTGCATAATATCTTCTGTATGCAGAGTCTTTAATGCGATCTTTTGTTTGTTCAATTGCAGAACCGTAGAAGTCTAAAGCGGTTTTTCGTGCAATTAATCCAACAAATACATCTGGTTGAAATAACAATTGCTGAACAGTGGCTCCTACATTTAGATTCCATGGTTGCAGAAAACTCACTTCCTGAAATGTTACAGGTGGAATGACGGTGCCCTGCGGAAGTAAATTTTCCTTTAAAAGAATATTGTAAATCCCTGCATCCTGGGCATTTGGAAACAGGAACTGTGGAAGTTTCAAATAATAGTTTGTGCCGATATTACCACTTACCTGTGGTAATGCCCTGCCAAAAGTTTCAGTGTTTAAAGCTTCCTGGTTGCGGTAATCAATTTCTGCATTTTTTATGTCTATTACATTTTGGAACGCAAGTTCTACTGCTTGTTTTACAGTTAGACTATGGGTTTGTTGTGCAAAGGCAGAGCCTGCAACCATCATCGAAATAAAAAATAATACACTCTTTATAGAGGTCATCAGATTGCGTTTTTTGTTCTTTGTTTTTTGTATTTCTGAATCAACTTTTCACCCTTAGTTGTTGCCAATCCATATAGAAAATGCTCAAGCAACTGCTGCTCAATATGTAATAATTGTGTGCGATTCGTAGGGAAAACTTCAGGATCAAAAGCAAGCATAATACTTTGAATTCTGTATCGTGTAAGAATGTCGATGTCTATATCCGCACGATATAATCCTTCATTTACCCCCCATTCAATATTGTTTTTGATCATTAGGTAGAGGAATTCATTTTTATAATCAAGAAACTTTTTGAAAACCTGGGGGTGGTATTTCTGCATATCAAAAAGTACTGCATGGTTCATGTT